>Ga0193751_1000261_pt1 | contig 45740 bp, 40 predicted proteins | sample L1c2metaG_FD_143050 | JGI IMG/M metagenome (GOLD analysis project Ga0193751, IMG submission 143050) | Soil microbial communities from a riparian zone of the East river system, Colorado, United States - L1c2 | ecosystem: Environmental > Terrestrial > Soil > Riparian zone | place: USA: East River...
GAGATCACGAACACCATGGCGAGTGGCGCCAGGATGAACAGCCATTTCAGGGGGCTCACGAACATCGCGTAGCCGAACGGCGTCAGAAAGACGCTGCCGATCTTGGCGGTGGCGCCCGATGGATCGGCGGTCACCGCCGCCATATAGACGCCGAGCGCGGCCAGGCCAGTGATGGCCAGGCCAATGCTCATGTAGTTGTAGATGCGCAGCATGTAGGCGCGCAGACCGGCGTCGACGGTCGCGGCGTCAACGCGCCCGGCGGCCCGGCCGAAAGGAGAGGCATAGTTGCGGTCTAGGTCCGACATGGTCGAGTTCCTGTTGGTTGTCCGGCGGAACGCAAAGGCTTTGCGGCGCCGGTTCGAGATTTTCCCAGATAACCCGTACTTGCTGACATTAAAATTGTGTCATCAAGCCGGCATCCGGCCCTGAGCTCATATTTGGGAAACTAGCACATTCACTGCAAGCGTCCATGCGCGGCCGAATGTCGCTGCACCGGGTCGAATCGGGCGAGCGGGGGTCAATCTGACCGCCCGCTTATATAAAATTTATACTATAAGTTTCGCAACACCGCCGCCGGCTTCTGGTTCAGCGCCAGCAAGGTGCCGGCCAGCCCCAATCCGACGGTAACGACCAGCGCCGCCACCACCACCCCGGCGGCGCTCCCGGCCTGCCAGATGAAACTCAGGGTCATCAGCCGGGTGACGATCAGCCAGGCGGCGACCGAGCCGGCGATCACGCCAAAAATGGCGGTCGCAAAACCAATCATCAGATATTCCAGCGCATAGGCGCCGAGCAGCCGCGCCCGGGTGGCGCCGAGCGTCTTGAGGATAACTGCGTCATAGACGCGGTGGCGGTGGCCGGCCGCCAGCGCCCCGCCCAGCACCAGCATCGCCGAGATCAGCGTGACCGCGCTGGCGCCGCGGATCGCCAGCACCAGATTGGTGACGACGGCACCGATGGTCTCCAGCGCCTCTCGGACCCGCACGCTCGTGACCATCGGGAAGGCGTCGGCCACCGATTTGATGATCCTGGCATCACCGGCGGAGTCGGGATGGGCTTCGGTCAAGGTCGCGATATGGGTGTGCGGCGCGCCCTTGAAGGCGTTGGACGAGAACACCAGCACGAAATTGATGCCGAGGCCCTGCCAGTCGATGGTGCGCATGTTTCCAATTGTCCCCGGGATATCGCGGCCGAGCACGTTGACGACAATCTCGTCGCCAAGCTTGAGCTTGAGCCCGTCGGCGATCTTCTTCTCGATCGAGATCAGCGGCGGCCCGTCATAATCGGCGCCCCACCATTTGCCTTCGACGATCTTCGAGCCCTTGGGGATTTCGCCGGTAGCGGTCAAGCCGCGGTCGCTCTGCAGCACCCACTCGCTGTCGGTCGAAGGCTTGAGGTCTTCGGCCCTGACGCCGCGCGCGGCAACGATGCGACCGCGCAGCATCGGCACCTCCTCGACCGTTGATTCGGGTGCTGTCTGTTTCAGGAAGGCGCTGAAGCGGTCGGCTTCGGTAGCGGGAATGTCGATGAAATAGAACGACGGCGCGCGATCCGGCAACGCCGCCAGGAATTGTCGCCGCAAATTGCCGTCGATCTGGGTAATCGTGACCAGCACGGCCAAACCAAGACCCAGCGACATCACGACCGATGGCGTCAATGCGCCGGGCCGGTAGATGTTGGCAATCGCAAGCCGCAGCATGGTGGCGCGCGCCCTCGGCAGTCGGCGCGCCAGCGCCATCAGGCCCGCGGCGATGCCGCGCAACAGCGCGAACACGGCGATCGAGGACACCACGAATACGGTTGCGACGCGCTTGTCATAGGCAAGCCCGATCACCACCCCGATCAGAAGCGCGATCACCACGGCCATCCAAGCCAGATAGCGCCAGCGCGGGCGGTGCCAGGCGCTCGTCACCGCTTCGCGGAACAGCGCTGCCACAGGCACGTCATGCACGCGGCCAAGCGGCCATAGCCCGAACGCAAGCGCGGTCAATAGGCCATAGACAAGGGAGAGAACCAGTTCGTCGAGATGCAGCGCGGGCACCACCGGCAGCGGCAACAACGTCCCGAACACATCGACGATGATGAACGGTAACGCAGCCCCGGCGGCAAGACCGATCGCCGAGCCGATCACGGCAAGGACCACTACCTGCGTGAGGTAGATCGCAAAGACGTCGCGGCCGGTGGCGCCGACCGCCTTGAAGGTGGCGATGACGTCGCGGCGGCGATCGATATGGCTCTTGACGGCGTTGGCGACGCCAACGCCGCCGACCAGGAGCGCGGCAAGGCCGACCAGGGTGAGAAACTGGGTGAATCGGCTGATGGTGCGCTCGAGCTGCGGCGAGGCATTGTCGCGGGTGCGGATTTCCCAGCCGGCCTCCGGCAGCGCGCGTCTCGCGGCATCGGCAAGCCGGGTCGCGGAGCGGTCGGCAGCCGCGTTGTCCAACAGCCTCACCCGATAGGTCCAGCGTACCAGGCTGCCGGGCTGCAACAGCTGCGTGTCGTGAAGCGCGGCTTGGCTGGTCAGGAATCTGGGACCGAAGCCAAGCCCGCCGGCGAGCTTGTCCGGCTCGGCGCTGACGACGCTGCGGATCTGAAACGTGGCGCTGCCGATGCCGATGCGGTCGCCGAGCTTGAGGTCGAGCCGGGCCAGCAGGGTTGAATCGACAGCCGCGCCGAATGCGCCGTCATGCTCGTCCAGCAATTCCGCCACCGGCAGTTTCGGGTCGAGCGCAAGTTCGCCCAGCATCGGGTAGGCGTCGTCTACGGCCTTGATCTCGACCAGCGCCAGCCGGCCGTCGCTCGCGCGCGCCATGCCGCGCAGCGTCGCGATCGCGGAGACTTCGCCGCGGGAACGGAGAAAGGCGATCTCATCCGGTTTGGCCTCGCGCTGGAACAGCGAAAAGGCCACGTCGCCGCCGAGCAGCGTGCGGCCCTCGCGCGCCAGTCCCTCGCCAAGGCTGGCTGCGACCGAGCCGACGCCTGCAATCGCCATGACGCCGAGTGCGATGCAGGCGATAAAGACGTAAAAGCCGCGCAAGCCGCCGCGCAATTCACGCAGCGCGTAGCGCAGCGGAAGCGATGCCGGGCGGCCGCCGGAAACAGGCTCGCACGCCGCCGTCATGAGGCGGCTTCGCGTTCGGCAAGCTGTCCATCGATCCGCCCCGACCGCAGCCGCACCACGCGGTCGCAGCGCTGCGCCAGCGTTGGATCGTGGGTCACCAGCACCAGCGTCATTCCGCGCTCGGCATGTTTGGTGAAAAGCAGATCGACGATTTGTTTGCCGGTGGCCTCGTCGAGATTGCCGGTGGGCTCGTCAGCGACCAGGATGGCGGGATCGGGCGCCAGCGCGCGGGCCAGCGCAACGCGCTGCTGCTCGCCGCCCGATAATTGCGTGGGATAATGATGCAGCCGGTCGCCAAGACCGACCGATGTCAATTCCTGCGCCGCGCGCCGCGACGCATCGCCATCGCCGGCCAGCTCCAGCGGCACGGCGACGTTTTCCAGCGCCGTCATGGTTGGAATCAGATGAAACGACTGGAATACGATGCCGACCTGGCGACCGCGAAAGCGCGCCAGCGCATCCTCATCGAGGGCATTGAAAGGCGTGCCGTTGACTACCACCTCTCCGCTGTCAGGACGCTCCAATCCCGCCATCACCATCAGAAGAGTGGATTTTCCGGAGCCTGACGGACCGATCAGGCCGATGGCCTCGCCCGATGCCACCGAGAGGCTGATGTCCTTGAGAATGTGGACGCGCGCGGCGCCCGCGCCGAGCGAGAGATTGACGTTCGAGATGGAAATGGTGTCCGGCTTGTTGCCGGTCAACGATGAGGGTTCGATGAGACTGTCCATGGCTCGGTCATATGGTACTTCCGGCGGTGCGGTCGAGAGGCGGGCGGCGATGTTGGTGCAAATGCTCGTGTTGGGCCTGACCCTGATCGGCGCGGAACCGGTCATGGCCCAGACCACGGCGGCGATCGCGGCAAGGCCGATCAAGATGGTCGTGCTCGGTGATTCGCTGAGCGCCGGGCTTGGTCTTAATGGCGCCGACGCGTTTCCGGCAAAGCTCCAAAAGGCATTAAAAGCCAAAGGGATAGGGGTTGATATGATCAACGCCGGGGTTTCCGGCGATACCTCATCCGGGGGCCGCGACCGGCTCGATTGGTCAGTGCCGGAGGGGACCCAGGCGGTAATCGTCGAACTTGGCGCCAACGATGCCCTGCGCGGTACCGATCCGGCGATTACGCGGGCGGCCTTGACGGACATTGTGACGCGCCTGAAGGCGCGCGGAATTGCGGTTTTGTTGTGCGGGATGCTGGCGCCGCCGAATTACGGCAGTGAATATGCGGCCCGCTTCAATGCGATCTATCCGGACCTCGCCCAATCGTTCGGCGTGCCGCTGTATCGGTTTTTCCTCGAAGGCGTGGCCAGCGACGCCAAGCTCAACCAGGCGGACGGCTTGCATCCGACAGCGGAGGGCATCGATGTGATTGTCGAGAACATGCTGCCTACGGTGCAGGCATTTGTTGGCGCTATATCCGGGCAACGCAGTTGAGAAACCGGCAACGATAATCCTAACGCGATGGAATTGCGGGAGGTTTCCGATCTGTTAACACCCGATGCTTCGCAGAGTCACATAACTACGGTAGAAAATAAGCATCGGTGATTCGTCACCGAACTTGTTACAGGGCATGATCTCGGGACCAACGAAGCCGTTGGTCGGGGAAAAACCCGTGTCCCATGCCGGACCAGGGCCGGGACAGGTTTTTTCGGGATCACGCCTCAGCATCGGGAGTCTTGCGATGCCGCGTTTGTTTACTGGACTGGAAATTCCGGCCGAGATCGGCCAGACGCTTTCCAGCTTACGTGGTGGCCTGCCGGGCGCGCGCTGGATCGACCCCGAAAATTATCACGTCACCTTGCGCTTCATCGGCGATATCGATGGCGTCGCCGCCAACGAGATCGCCTCGATGCTGTTTCGGGTGAATCGCAAGCCGTTTGACGTGGCCGTGCAGGGGCTCTCCAGCTTCGGCGGGAGAAAGCCGCGCGCGGTGGTCGCAAACATCACCCCAACCCGGCCGCTGATCGAGCTGCAGGCGGAGCTGGAGCGGTTGATGCAGCGCATCGGGCTCGATCCGGAGGGACGCAAATTCACTCCCCATGTGACGCTGGCGCGGCTACGTGATGCCTCCACCCAGGACGTCGCGGATTATCTGTCGGTACGCGGCTATTTTCCGACCCGGGTGTTCACGGCGTCGCGTTTCGTGCTGTTTTCCTCGCGCGCCTCGACCGGCGGCGGCCCCTATGTGGTCGAGGATTCCTATGCGCTGAGCGCGTGAGCTTCGCCTCATCCCGTCAGAACGGGGAGAGGGAGTGCTGGGATTGCATCGCTCTTACACCAATTCTTGGCTTGCAATTTCCGCGGCGTTGAGGCCGTAAGAGAGGCCATGCTGTCTCCCCCCGCCGCCTCGTTCCGCGCCCATTATCAAGCCCTCGTGTCCTCCGGCGCGATCGAGCCCGACGCCGCGCAGGAGGAGGTCGCCGGCGCATTCGCCGACCTCGAAGAGCGGCTTTGGCGCTACAGGCCGCTGCGCCGGCAAGGCCTGCTCGGCCGGCTGTTTGCCGACAAGGATGACGCGCCGCCGCGCGGCATTTACATTCGCGGCGAGGTCGGGCGCGGCAAGACCATGTTGATGGATCTGTTCTTTCAACAGAGCCAGGTCGAGCACAAGCGCCGCGCCCATTTTCACGAATTCATGGCCGAGGTGCATGAGCGGATCTACGGCTTTCGCCAGAACATCGTGCGTGGCGAGATTGCCGACAGAGATGTGATCGCGCTCACCGCCGCCTCGATTTTCGACCAGGCGTGGCTGTTATGTTTCGACGAATTCCACGTCACCGACATTGCCGACGCGATGATCCTGGGGCGGTTGTTCGCCAAACTGTTCGAGCTCGGAACCGTGGTGGTCGCAACGTCCAACGTCGCGCCCGAAGATCTTTACAAAGGGGGCCTGAACCGGTCGCTGTTTCTGCCGTTCATCGCCCAGATATTAGAACACATGGACGTGTTGCGGCTCGATGCGCGCACCGATTTCCGGCTGGAAAAGCTGGTAGGCGTCAAAATGTGGCTGGTGCCGGCAGACGCCGCCGCCGATGCCGCGCTCGACAGGGCGTGGGCAAGCATGACCGGCAATGCGCCCGGCGCGTCGCGCGATATTTCGATCAAGGGCCGCGTACTGCATGTGCCGTGCTCGGCGCATGGTGTCGCGCGGTTTTCCTTCGCGGATATCTGCGAAAAGCCGCTCGCCGCATCCGACTACCTTCGGCTTGCGCACGACTACCACACCATCATGATCGACCACATTCCCCTGATGGGCTATGCCGAGCGTAACGCCGCCAAGCGGTTCATTGTGCTGATCGACACGCTGTATGACAACGCAGTGAAGCTGATGGCGTCCGCCGCGGCTGATCCGCTGTCGCTATATGTCGCGACCGAGGGAAATGAGGCGAACGAATTCAAGCGGACCTCGTCGCGGCTGATCGAGATGAGTTCGCAGAGCTATCTGGCGCGGCCGCACGGACACAAGGATTCCGTGGCCAGCGGCTCGAGCGCCGGGTTGGTGGAGACGTAATTCGGGGTCTGCCGTCATTTCGTGCGCAAGCGCCGCGCTTGTCGCGGGGCGCGCGCGCCAGCGCCAACCCTGAATCTCGGGGCCATAACCTCTGGATTCCGGGTTCGCGTCGGAGCCTGTCATCGGGCCGCGCTTCGCGCGGACCCGTTGGATGCGCCCCGAATGACGCGAGTGGCCGACAATTGAGCATGCCCCGGCTTGAACGGGTCGATCGAAAGGGATAACCAGCCAGTCAAACTCGCTTCCCCTCCGTACGTTCAAAGGACAGATTTCCCATGGCGCGCGACAAGATTGCTTTGATTGGCTCCGGTCAGATCGGCGGAACGCTGGCCCACCTCATCGGCCTGAAGGAATTGGGCGACGTCGTGATGTTCGACATCGCCGAGGGCGTGCCGCAGGGCAAAGCGCTTGACATCGCACAGTCTTCGCCCGTCGACGGGTTCGACGCGCATTTCGCCGGCGCCAACTCCTATGAGGCGCTCGACAACGCCAAGGTCTGCATCGTCACCGCCGGCGTGCCACGCAAGCCCGGCATGAGCCGCGACGATCTCTTGAGCATCAATCTCAAGGTGATGGAGCAGGTCGGCGCCGGCATCAAGAAATACGCCCCAGATGCGTTTGTCATCTGCATTACCAACCCGCTCGACGCCATGGTGTGGGCGCTACAGAAGGCCTCCGGCATGCCGCACAAGAAGGTGGTGGGCATGGCGGGCGTGCTGGATTCCTCGCGCTTTCGATATTTCCTCGCCGACGAATTCAACGTCTCGGTTGAGGACGTCACCGCTTTCGTGCTGGGCGGCCATGGCGACACCATGGTGCCGCTGGTGCGCTACTCCACGGTGGCTGGCATTCCTTTGCCTGACCTCGTCAAGATGGGCTGGACCTCGCAGGCGCGGATCGACGAGATCGTCGACCGTACCCGCAATGGCGGCGCCGAGATCGTCAACCTGTTGAAGACCGGCTCGGCGTTTTATGCGCCGGCGGCTTCCGCGATCGCGATGGCCGAGAGCTACCTCAAGGACAAGAAGCGCGTATTGCCCTGCGCCGCCTACCTCAACGGCGAATACGGCGTGAAGGACATGTATGTCGGCGTGCCCGTCATCATCGGGTCGAAGGGCGTCGAGCGCATTGTCGAAATCGAGCTCGCCGGCAAGGACCGCGAGGCCTTCGACAAGTCGGTTGGCGCGGTGCAGGGTCTGGTCGATGCCTGCAAGAAGATTGCGCCCGACCTGCTCGGCCGCTGATGGCGGCGAGAGCTACCGGCTGATGGATCGAACCAATCGCGCTTCAGCCCGCCATTTTCGACTTCGCCGCCATGCGCGGCCGACTGGAGAACCGAGCTGTCACTAACACATTGGAATTTCAGAAGACTTTAGATTTGCGCTTTATGTGGCATATGGTATACCAACGCCAAAAGCAATGCGGCTGACTGAGCGCGTGAGGATTCGGGGAGCGTAGGCCATGAACATCCATGAGTACCAGGCCAAGGCACTGCTGCACGAATTCGGGGTGGCAATCTCCAGGGGCGTGCCGGTTCTGCGCGCTTCCGATTCCGACGTCGCTGCGAAGACGCTTCCCGGCCCGGTCTGGGTGGTGAAAAGCCAGATCCACGCCGGCGGCCGCGGCAAGGGCAAGTTCAAGGAGGCCAGTGCCGGCGACAAAGGCGGTGTCCGCATCGCCAAATCGGTCGCCGAGGTCAACGAATTCGCCAAGCAGATGTTGGGGGCAACCCTGGTCACGGTGCAGACCGGCGCGCATGGCAAGCAGGTCAACCGGCTCTACATCGAGGAAGGCTCCGAGATCGACAAGGAGCTTTACCTCTCGATCCTGGTCAACCGCGAAACCTCGGAAGTGTCGTTCGTGGTTTCCACCGAGGGCGGCGTCAACATCGAGGATGTCGCGCACAACAGCCCTGACAAGATCGTCAGCTTCTCGGTCGACCCGGCCACCGGCATCATGCCCCATCACGGCCGTACCGTCGCCAAGGCGCTGAATCTGTCGGGCGATCTCGCCAAGCAGGCGGAGAAGCTGGTGACCCAGCTCTACAACGCCTTCACCGCCAAGGACATGGCGATGCTGGAAATCAACCCGCTGGTCGTCACCAAGCAGGGCCAGCTGCGGGTCCTCGACGCCAAGGTATCGTTCGACGACAACGCGCTGTTTCGTCATCCCGACGTCGCCGCGCTGCGCGACGAGACCGAGGAAGATGCCAAGGAGATCGAGGCTTCCAAATACGATCTCAACTATGTCGCGCTCGAGGGAACCATCGGCTGCATGGTCAACGGTGCGGGGCTTGCGATGGCGACCATGGACATCATCAAGCTCTACGGCATGCAGCCGGCGAATTTCCTCGATGTCGGCGGCGGCGCCAGCAAGGAAAAGGTCGCGGCCGCCTTCAAGATCATTACCGCCGACCCCAACGTGAAGGGCATCCTGGTCAACATCTTCGGCGGTATCATGAAATGCGACATCATCGCCGAGGGCGTGGTCGCCGCGGTGAAGGAAGTCGGCCTCAAGGTGCCGCTGGTGGTGAGGTTAGAGGGCACCAATGTCGATGCCGGCAAGAAGATCATCCGCGAAAGTGGCCTCAACGTGCTGCCCGCCGATGATCTCGACGATGCCGCGCAGAAGATCGTCAATGCCGTCAAGGGAGGGTAGCTAGATGCCCGCCGACCATCTCGCCGCGCCGACGCCGCTCGAGGAGCACCGCAAGCTCGCGGTGTTCGCCGGCGAATGGGCTGGAGAAGAGACGGTGTTTCCCTCGCGCTGGAACGCCGGAGGCCCCGCCACCTCGCATGTTACGGCCCGCATCGATCTCAACGGCTTTTATCTGATCCAGGACACCCGCCAGACGCGGGACGGCAAGGAGAGCTTCGCCACCCACGGCGTGTTCACCTATGACCGCGAGGACCGACTCTACAAATTATTCTGGCACGATTCGCTCGGCTACTATCCGCCGTCGCCGGCCTCCGGCGGCTGGACCGGCAAGTCGCTGGTTCTGGTGCGCGGCTCGCTGCGCGGCAATGCGCGCCATCTCTACGAAGTTATCGACGACAACAGCTACTCCATGAAGATCCAGTTTTCGCCCGATGCGGAAGGGTGGGCCGATGTGCTCACCGGTGTCTATCGGCGGATTCACTGACCCCTTCCGATCGTTTCGCGAAAGCAATCTCAATCATGTCCATCTTGATCGACAAAAATACCAAAGTCATTTGCCAGGGTTTTACCGGCAAGAACGGCACGTTCCATTCGGAAGCTGCGATCGCTTACGGCACCAAAATGGTCGGCGGCACCTCGCCGGGCAAAGGCGGCTCGACGCATCTCGGCCTGCCGGTGTTCGACACGGTAGCGGAAGCGCGGGAGAAAACCGGCGCCGACGCTTCGGTGGTCTATGTGCCGCCGCCGGGTGCGGCGGACGCGATCTGCGAGGCGATCGATGCCGAAATCCCGCTGATCGTCTGCATCACCGAGGGCATTCCGGTGCTCGACATGGTCAGGGTCAAGAGATCGCTGAGCGGCTCGAAATCCCGCCTGATCGGACCGAATTGCCCGGGCGTCATGACGGCCGGCGAATGCAAGATCGGCATCATGCCGGCGAATATTTTCAAGCCCGGCAATGTCGGCATCGTGTCGCGCTCGGGGACGCTGACCTATGAGGCCGTGTTCCAGACCTCCCAGGAGGGCCTCGGTCAAACCACCGCGGTCGGCATCGGCGGCGATCCGGTCAAGGGCACCGAATTCATCGACGTACTGGAGCTGTTTCTGGCCGACCCCAAGACCACCTCGATCGTTATGATCGGCGAGATCGGCGGATCAGCCGAGGAAGACGCCGCCCAATTCCTGAAAGACGAGGCCAAGCGCGGCCGCAAGAAGCCGATGGTCGGCTTCATCGCCGGCGTCACGGCGCCTCCCGGCCGCCGCATGGGCCATGCCGGCGCGATCATTTCGGGCGGCAAGGGCGACGCCGGATCCAAGACCGCAGCCATGGAATCGGCCGGAATTACCGTTTCTCCGTCGCCGGCACGGCTGGGAAAGACCCTTGTCGAAAAATTGAAGTCCTAATTCAGTCCTTCGTTCTTTTCGGCGGGAAGATTCGCCTTAAATAGGGTAAAGGTTCTTTACCCTGCTGGTTCGCTTTGCGGGCCGGCCGCCGCGCCGTTTCCCACGCGCGAAGTGAAAAATCACCAGGACGCCACCATGTCTCGCCAGGATGCGAACGCCGCCTTTGCCCTATCCTCGTTTTTGCAGGGCACAAATGCCCCCTACATCGACGATATTTACGCCCGATACGAGAATGATCCCTCCTCGGTCGACGCCGAGTGGCGGGAGTTCTTCAAAAGCCTGAAAGACGCGCCGGCCGACGTCCGCAAAAGCGCCGAGGGACCATCGTGGGGCCGCAGCAACTGGCCACTGACGCCACGGGACGAACTGACCTCCGCGCTTGATGGCAATTGGCTCGAGGTCGAAAAGGCGGTTGGCGCCAAGCTGGCCGCCAAGCTGGCCGCCAAGGCGCCGGCCAAAGGCGGCGAGCTGACGGCGGCCGATATCCATCAGGCCACCCGCGATTCCGTGCGCGCCCTGATGCTGATCCGCGCCTACCGGATGCGCGGCCATTTTCACGCCAAGCTCGACCCGCTCGGCATCGAGGCGCCGCGCGACCGCGAAGAACTCGACCCGCGCTCTTACGGATTTACGGAAGCCGATTCCGACCGAAAAATCTTTCTCGATCATGTGCTCGGCCTCGAATACGGGACGTTGCGCGAAATCGTTGCGATCTGCGAGCGTACCTACTGCCAGACGCTCGGCGTCGAGTTTATGCACATCACCAACGCCGCGCAGAAGGCCTGGATCCAGGAGCGCATCGAGGGGCCAGACAAGGAAATCTCTTTCACCCGCGAGGGCCGGCGCGCGATCCTCAACAAGCTGGTCGAAGCCGAGGGCTTCGAGAAATTCTGCGATACCAAGTTCACCGGCACCAAGCGCTTCGGTCTCGACGGCGCCGAATCGCTGATCCCGGCGCTGGAGCAGATCATCAAGCGCGGCGGCAATCTCGGCGTCAAGGAGATCGTGGTCGGCATGCCGCATCGCGGCCGCCTCAACGTGCTGACCCAGGTGATGGGCAAGCCGCATCGCGCGCTGTTTCACGAGTTCAAAGGCGGCTCGGTCAATCCCGACGCGGTCGAGGGCTCCGGAGACGTGAAATATCATCTCGGCGCCTCCTCCGACCGCGAGTTCGACAACAACCGGATCCATCTGTCGCTGACCGCCAATCCGTCGCATCTGGAAATCGTCGATCCGGTCGTGCTCGGCAAGGTGCGCGCCAAGCAGGACCAGCACGGCGATCCGCCGGACATGCGGATTTCGGTGCTGCCGCTCCTGATGCATGGCGACGCCGCCTTCGCAGGCCAGGGCGTGGTGGCGGAATGTTTCAGCCTGTCCGACCTGAAGGGCTATCGCACCGGCGGCTCGCTCCACTTCATCGTCAACAACCAGATCGGCTTCACCACCTATCCGCGCTATTCGCGCTCCTCGCCCTATCCCTCGGACGTCGCCAAGATGATCGACGCGCCGATTTTCCACGTCAACGGCGACGATCCGGAAGCCGTGGTGTTTGCCGCCAAGGTCGCGATCGAGTTCCGGCAGAAATTCCACAAGCCGGTCGTCATCGACATGTTCTGCTATCGCCGCCACGGCCACAACGAGGGCGACGAGCCGGCATTCACCCAGCCGGTGATGTACAAGAAGATCGCCTCGCATCCGTCCACGCTCGAGATTTACGCCAGGCGGCTGATCGCCGAAGGCGTGATGACCGAAGGCGAGGTGGAAAAGGCCAAGGCCGACTGGCGCGCGCGGCTCGACGCCGAATTCGAGGCGGGCTCCGGCTACAAGCCCAACAAGGCTGACTGGCTCGATGGCAAATGGGCGGGCTTCAAGTCGGCCGACCAGGAGGAGGACGCGCGCCGCGGCGTCACCGGCGTCGATGTCGCCGCCTTGAAGGATATCGGCCGCAAGATCACCAAGGTGCCGGACGGTTTCCGCGTTCACCGCACCATCCAGCGCTTCCTCGACAACCGCGCCAAGGCGATCGACAGCGGCATCGGCATCGATTGGTCGACCGGCGAAGCCCTGGCGTTCTGTACCCTGATGCAGGAAGGCCGTCATGTGCGGCTTTCCGGACAGGACTCCGAGCGCGGCACGTTCTCGCAACGCCATTCGGTCCTGATCGATCAGGAAGACGAGAGCCGCTATACGCCGTTCAATCACCTCGGCGGCGACCATGGTCACTTCGAGGTCATCAACTCGCTGTTGTCCGAGGAGGCGGTGCTCGGCTTTGAGTACGGCTATTCACTGGCCGAACCGAATGCGCTGGCGATGTGGGAAGCGCAGTTCGGCGACTTCGCCAACGGCGCCCAGGTCCTGTTCGACCAGTTCATCTCTTCGGGTGAGCGCAAATGGCTGCGCATGTCGGGTCTGGTCTGCCTGTTGCCGCATGGCTACGAGGGACAGGGACCGGAGCATTCCTCCGCGCGGCTCGAGCGCTTTCTGCAGATGTGCGCCGAAGACAACATGCAGGTGGTCTATCCGACCACGCCCGCCAATTATTTCCACGCGCTCCGCCGCCAGCTGCATCGCGAAATCCGTAAACCGCTGATCCTGATGACGCCGAAATCGCTGCTGCGGCACAAGCGCGCGGTGTCGCGGCTCGATGAGCTCGGCAAGGACACCACGTTCCACCGCATCCTCTACGATGACGCCCAAATGCTGCCGGACGAGAAGATCACGCTGCTGAGCGACGACAAGATCCGCCGCGTCGTGCTGTGCACGGGCAAGGTTTATTACGACCTCTACGATGAGCGCGAGAAGCGCGGCGTCGATGATATCTACCTGATGCGTGTCGAGCAGCTTTATCCGGTGCCGCTGAAGGCGCTGGTGACGGAGCTTAGCCGCTTCAAGAACGCCGAACTGGTGTGGTGCCAGGAAGAGCCGCGCAACATGGGATCGTGGCACTTCATCGAGCCCTATCTCGAATGGGTACTCAACCAGGTCAACGCACCGCACCGGCGTCCGCGTTATGCCGGGCGCGCGGCGTCAGCGGCAACCGCCACCGGTTTGATGTCGAAGCATCTGGCGCAGCTCAAGGCGCTGCTGGATGACGCGCTGAATTAGAGGAAATCGCGATTCGTCATGCCTCGCGAAAGCGGGGTATCCAGTACGCCGCGCCGCCGGATTTGATCGCGATCGTCACGGAGTACTGGATCGTCCGCCGTCGCGGACGATGAAAGCCAAGGTTTATGACCGCACAGGTTATTGAGGAAACAGACCATGACCGAAATTCGCGTTCCGACGCTCGGCGAATCCGTGACCGAAGCCACCATCGGCCGTTGGTTCAAAAAGGCCGGCGACGCCGTCGCGGTCGACGAGCCCTTGGTGGAGCTTGAGACCGACAAGGTTACCATCGAAGTGCCGGCACCTTCCGCGGGCACGCTTGGCGACATCATCGCCAAGGATGGCGAAACCGTCGCGGTCGGCGCGCTGCTCGGCCAGATCAATGATGGCGCGATTGGGGCCGCCGCCAAGCCGGCCGCGGCGCCGGCCAAGGCGGCCGCGCCGCCACCTCCACCCGCCGCTGCGCCCACCGCCAAGGCGCCGCCGGCCGATGCCCCGCTGGCGCCATCGGTGCGCAAAATCTCCGCCGAGAGCGGGATCGATGCCGCGACCGTGCCCGGTTCGGGCAAGGATGGCCGCGTCACCAAGGGTGACATGCTGGCGGCGATCGAGAAGGCCGCCTCGGCGCCGACCCCGGTCAACCAGCCGGCCGCGGCGGTGCAGGTTCGCGCGCCCTCGCCCGCCGACGACGCGGCGCGCGAAGAGCGCGTGAAGATGACGCGGTTGCGCCAGACCATCGCGCGCCGCCTGAAGGATGTCCAGAACACCGCGGCGATGCTCACGACCTTCAACGAGGTCGATATGGGCCACATCATGGCGATGCGGGCGCAGTACAAGGACGTGTTCGAGAGGAAGCACGGCAGCAAGCTCGGGTTTATGGGCTTCTTCACCAAGGCCTGCGTGCAGGCGCTGAAGGATATCCCGGCCGCCAATGCCGAGATCGACGGCACCGATCTGATCTACAAGAATTATTACCACATCGGCGTCGCCGTCGGCACCGACAAGGGTCTTGTCGTGCCTGTGGTGCGCGACTGCGACCACAAGTCGATCGCCGAAATCGAAAAAAGCATTGCTGATTTCGGCCGCCGCGCCCGCGACGGCCAGCTCAAGATCGACGAGATGCAGGGCGGCACCTTCACCATTACCAATGGCGGCATCTACGGTTCGCTGATGTCGACGCCGATCCTGAACGCGCCGCAATCCGGCATTCTCGGTATGCACAAGATTCAGGAGCGGCCGATGGCGATCGGCGGCAAGGTCGAAATCCGCCCGATGATGTATCTGGCGCTGTCCTATGATCACCGCGTCATCGACGGCAAGGAGGCGGTGACGTTCCTGGTACGCGTCAAGGAAAGCCTGGAAGATCCGGCGCGGCTGGTGCTGGACCTCTAATGCATTGTCTCGATTTTCGCGCATGCCGCATCACGATGGCGGCGCTTCCGGTAACTGCGTTTGAAGTGTGGGGGTTGTTTTGACAGACAAGGTTGTGATTATCACCGGCGGCGGCCGTGGCATCGGCCGCGCCACCGCGCTAGCTGCGGCTTCCCGCGGCTATCGGGTTTGTGTCGGCTATGCCAGCAATGAGGCCGCGGCGAGAGGTGTCGTCTCCGCCATCGAGGCGAAGAACGGCAAGGCCATCGTGGTGAAATGCGATGTCGGCAGTGAGAAGGACATCCTGGCTTTGTTCAAGGCCGCCGATGCGTTCGGGACGCTGGGCGCGCTTGTCAACAATGCTGGAATCGTCGGGACCACCTCGCGGGTCGACGAGATGTCGGCCGAGCGCATCCAGCGCATGATGGCCGTCAACGTCACCGGCAGCATCCTCTGCGCCCGCGAGGCGGTGAAACGGATGTCGACGCGCCACGGCGGCGAGGGCGGGGTCATTGTCAATTTGTCGTCGGTTGCGGCGAAGCTCGGTTCGCCGAATACCTATGTCGATTACGCGGCGTCCAAGGGTGCAATCGATTCCTTCACCCTTGGTCTCGGATACGAAGTCGCCGGCGAGGGCATCCGCGTCGCGGCGATCCGCCCCGGCCTGATCGATACCGAAATTCACGCCTCGGGCGGCGAGCCCGACCGCGCGCACCGGCTCAGTCACATGGTGCCGATGAAGCGCGTCGGCAGCGCGCAGGAAATCGCCAATGCCATTGTCTGGCTGCTGTCGGACGACGCGTCTTATGTGACCAGCGCCATTCTCGACGTGTCGGGCGGGCGCTAACAGCCGTCATGCATTCAGCCACGGGACTTCAATCATGGCCACTTACGATCTTGTTGTCATCGGCACTGGGCCCGGCGGATATGTCTGCGCGATCCGCGCCGCGCAGCTCGGCATGAAGGTCGCCGTGGTGGAAAAGAACGCTACCCTCGGCGGCACCTGCCTGAACATCGGGTGCATGCCGTCGAAGGCGCTATTGCACGCTTCCGAGATGTTTGAGGAGGCGGCGCATTCTTTTGCCAAAATGGGCGTTAGCGTTCCCCCGCCGAAACTCGACCTGCCCTCAATGATGAATTTCAAGCAGCAGGGCATCGACGGCAACGTCAAGGGCGTCGAGTTTCTGATGAAGAAGAACAAGATCGAGGTCATCAGCGGCAAGGGCAAAATCCTCGGCACCGGCAAGCTCGAGGTGTCGGGCAGTGACGGCAAGACGCAAATCGTCGAGACCAAGAACATCGTGATCGCCACCGGCTCGGATATTGCGACGCTGAAGGGCGTCGAGATCGACGAGAAACGCATCGTGTCGTCGACCGGCGCGCTGTCGCTCGACAAAGTGCCAGGAAGGCTGTTGATCGTCGGCGCCGGTGTGATCGGCCTTGAACTCGGCTCGGTGTGGCACCGGCTCGGCGCCAAGGTCACGGTGGTGGAGTTTCTCGACCGCATCCTGCCGGGCATTGACGGCGAGGTGGCAAAGCAATTCCAGCGCATCCTCGAGAAACAGGGCTTTGCCTTCAAGCTCGGCGCCAAGGTCACCGGCGTCGGCACTTCGGGCAAGACGCTGGTTGCGCAGATCGAACCGGCCGCAGGCGGCGCGGCCGAAAAGCTAGAAGCCGATATCGTGCTGGTCGCGATCGGCCGCGTTCCCTACATCGAGGGCCTCGGGTTGAAGGAAGCCGGCGTCGCACTCGACAATCGCGGCCGCGTGCAGATCGACCGGCATTTTGCAACCAGCGTGAAGGGCATTTATGCGATCGGCGATGTCGTCGCCGGCCCGATGCTTGCGCACAAGGCCGAGGACGAAGGGGTTGCGGTCGCCGAAATCCTCGCCGGCCAGGCCGGCCACGTCAATTACGACGTCATCCCGGGTGTCGTATACACGACGCCGGAAGTATCCTCGGTCGGCAAAACCGAGGAAGAGCTGAAGCAAGCCGGCGTAGTCTACACATCGGGCAAATTCCCGTTCACCGCCAACGGCCGTTCCAAGGTCAACCAAACCACTGACGGATTTGTGAAGATTCTCGCAGATGCGAAGACCGATCGGGTTCTCGGGGTGCATATTGTCGGCCGCGAGGCCGGCGAAATGATCCACGAAGCCGCTGTTTTGATGGAGTTTGGCGGTTCCGCCGAGGACCTGGCGCGGACCTGCCACGCCCATCCGACCCGATCGGAAGCGATCAAGGAAGCCGCGCTTGCGGTTGGCAAACGCGCAATCCATATGTGATCATTGCCCGGCGGAAGTCGGGCCAGGATGATAGCGATGCTGCGACGCCTTCTTCAACCGATCTGGGTGCTGTTCGCGGTCATCTTTCTGATCGAAGCCTGGCTGTGGGATCACCTTGAGCCGATCGTGGCGTGGGTGGTGGCGAAGATTCCGCTGCAGGCCTTCAAGCAATGGCTGGCGGAACGCGTCGACACGCTGTCGCCGGCGATGACGCTGGTCGTGTTCATCGTGCCGGTGATTCCGCTGTTTCCGCTGAAGCTGGTCGGATTTTGGCTGCTTGCCCATGAATATTGGATGAGCGCCCTACTTACGATTCTGTTCGCAAAATTCCTCGGTGTCGGCGTCGCCGCCTTCGTCTTCGACGTGACGCGGCCGAAATTGCTGGAAATGGAATGGTTCGAAACCATCTACGAATTTGTCATGGCGCTACGCGCGAAGGCGACGGCCCTGGTTGATCCGTTCAAGCAGAAAATCCTGGAGGTCTTGGGCGGCGACGGCAGCGGCTGGTCATCGCGGATGCTGCGGCTAATCCAGCGCTTCCGCAAGAGCGTGCGCGAAGCTCGGTAGGTGCTTTCGAGCGAAAGCCTCGGTTTGAAACCGGGTGGACACCGGTTCGTAAAGAAAACGCGTCAAAGACAAAAGCCGGTGCGACTCTTACAAGGCCAGATGCAGCGCGTGTGGCGCGAACATCCCGAGCGCGGTAATGGCAATGCCGGCCAGAGCCAATAGCCCCGATATCCAGGCCAGCGCGATCATGCCGGTGATAATGGTTGCTGACGCCAGCACAATGCCGATCTGAAAGGCGGCGGAGGCGAGCTCGTAGTGATGGTACTTCGCGGTCGCAAGGTCGCGCTCGTGCTCGGCGTGCCTGGCGCGTTCGGATAGTTGCTCCGAACCCTCGCCGGTTTCCGGTTCCGACCGGTAGCGCGCGGCGGTCTTCTGCCATTCGTCGAGCTGCTTTTGCAGCGCCGCCTTGGCGGCGTCGTCGCCCATGACGCCAAGGCTGAGCCTGGCCTGATCCGAAGTTGCCTGCACCACGGTGCGCCGGATGCTCTTGGCCTGAAAGAAGGCCCACAGGTTCGAAGCCTCGACATTCTTGCTGATGGTTTCGGTCTGGGCGCCCTTGCCGAGCGTCTCCGATAGCGCGAGGAACAGCGCGATCACGGCGATCAACAGCGCAATCCTCTTGTTTTCGCCGGACGCGTGTTCGGCATGTTCGGCGTGCTCCATGCTTTCGTGAGCGCTCATGATTCTCTCCCTGCTCGGTCACTCAACGATGGACCGAACAATATGGCGAGCGCAAGAGCCAAGCGGGATGGGGCTGATCAGACCGGCAAAAATCAGCCGATCTCAGGCGCGGGGATGCGTGGTGCGGTACACTTCCAAAAGCCGCTCGGAGTCGATCCCGGTATAGATCTGCGTGGTCGAGAGCGACGCGTGGCCGAGCAATTCCTGGATCGCGCGCAAATCGCCGCCACGGGACAGAAGGTGGGTTGCGAAAGAATGTCGCAGCGCGTGCGGCGTCGCGCTGTCGGGCAGACCGAGCGCGCCGCGCAGCCGTTCCATGGTCAGTTGGATGATGCGGGCGTTCAGCGGGCCACCGCGGGCACCGACGAAGATCGGCCCCTCGGCCGGCAAAGGATGCGGGCACATCGCCACATATTCCTGGATCAGCGCCAGCACATTTTGCAGCACCGGCACCATGCGGGTTTTGTTGCCCTTGCCGGTGACGACCAGGACGTCGCCGGCGCCGGGCAAGAGCACGTCGCAGCGCTTGAGACCGAGCGCCTCGGAAATGCGCAGGCCCGATCCGTAAAGCAGCGCCATCACGGCGGCATCGCGCGCCCAGATCCAGGGATCGCGGACCTCGCCGGCACGCTCCTCGGCATCGGCAAAGCGCTTGGCCGCCGCGATGTGAATCGGCTTCGGCAAGCTTTTACCGACCTTGGGCGCGCGTATCGCCGACAGCGCACCGACCCTGCCTTTGCCTTCCCGTTCGAGGAAGCGCCCGAACGAGCGCAAGCCCGCCAGCGCCCGCATCAGGGAACGGCCGCCGATATCGGCGGCGCGCCGCATCGCCATGAACGCGCGCACATCGCTCGCCTCAAGCGCCGCAAAACCGGCGAGCGTCACCCGCTTGCCCCAATGCTCGCAAAGGAAGTCGAGGAACTGACGGAGGTCGCGCGCGTAGGCTTCCGACGTCTTCGGTGACAGCCTGCGCTCGGCGCGCAGATGCAAGAGCCAGCGCGTCATCTGAAGCGCCACGCCGTCGTCGGCGCAGTCGAGTTCGATGGGTTGCATGGCGGGAGCTGGCTTGGCCATCGACTCTCTGTGGAATTCTCGAACCGAATGATCCCATACTATTACATCCCGGTCGTTTACCTTTGGTGAACCGCGGTGGTGGGCTCGGATATTCTCCGCAATATCGGGCTGGGCTGCTGGCCCAGCACGGCCTGTGACCCTAGATTGGGTCAAAACACCTCGCATCTGATTCTCCGATGGACCATTCCCCGCGCGCCTCCATGTCATCGGCATCGTCGACGCGAATCGTCGATGTGCTGGTGCCGGTCGCGCTCAATCAGAACTATTCCTACCGGGTGCCGCGCGGCATGGAACTGGCGCCGGGTGACGTTGTGTGCGTGCCGCTCGGGCCGCGCGAGGTGGTCGCCGTGGTGTGGGCTGAAAACACCAATCCCGATCCGCGCCTGCACAATCGGCTCAAGGACGTCGGCGAGAAGCTCGACGTGCCGCCGCTGAAGGCGGAACTGCGCGCGCTCGTCGATTGGGTTGCCAATTACACGCTGTCGGCGCGCGGCATGGTGCTGCGGATGACGTTGCGGATGGGCGAACATCTCGGGCCTGAGCGGGTGCGGATGGGCGTGCGGCTGGCAGGCCAACCGCCGCAGCGCTTGACGCCGGCGCGGCGGCGATTGATCGACCTGTTGTCGGACGGCCTGTTGCACGGCAAGTCGGACGCAGCCAGGCAAGCCGGTGTCAGCGTTGGCGTGGTCGACGGCCTTGTCGACGAGGGCACGCTGGTGAGTGAAGCCATGCCGCGCGCGTTGGCGCCGCCGGCGCCCGATCCGTCATTCGCAATGCCCGAATTTTCCCGTCAGCAGCGCACCGCGGTCGATGCGATGCGAGCGTTGGCTGCCAATGGCAGTTTTCACGTCGCCCTCCTCGATGGCGTCACCGGTTCGGGCAAGACCGAAGTCTATTTCGAGGCGATTGCGGAAGTGATCCGCCGCGGCAAGCAGTCGCTGATTTTGATGCCGGAGATCGCTCTCACCGGTCAATTCCTCGACCGCTTCGCGCGGCGCTTTGGCGTGCGGCCGCTGGAATGGCATTCCGAACTGACCCCGCGCACGCGGCAACGCAACTGGGCCGCAATATCGGCGGGCGAGGCGCCTGTTGTGGTGGGCGCGCGCTCGGCGTTGTTTCTGCCTTACGCCGATCTCGGGCTGATCGTCGTCGATGAGGAGCACGATCAGGCCTACAAGCAGGACGAAGGCGCCCATTACCACGCCCGTGACATGGCGGTGGTACGCGCGCATGTCGCCAAGATTCCGATCGTGCTGGCCTCGGCGACGCCGTCGGTCGAGAGCGAGGTGAATGCGCGCAAGGGCCGCTATCAACGCATCGTGTTGCCGTCGCGGTTCCGCGGCCAGCACATGCCGCATATCGAGGCGATCGATCTGCGGCGCGAGGCGCCGCCGCGCGGCCACTTCATCTCGCCGCGGCTCGCCGAGCAAATCCGCTTCGCCGTCGAGCGGCGCGAGCAGGCGCTGTTGTTCCTCAATCGCCGCGGCTACGCGCCGCTGACATTATGTCGGGCCTGCGGGCATCGTTTTGCCTGCACCATCTGTGACGCCTGGCTGGTCGATCATCGGTTTCGCCAGCGTCTGGTCTGCCATCATTGCGGCTTCTCGATGCCGCGCCCGCGGGTCTGCCCGCATTGCGCCGCGGAAGAATCGCTGGTCGCGGTCGGTCCCGGTGTGGAGCGGCTGCAGGAAGAGGCGGCAGGCTTGTTTCCGGAGGCGCGCACCATGGTGCTGTCGAGCGACCTCGTCACTTCGATTGAGACCATGCGCAGCGAGTTGAACGAGATCGCGGAGGGCCGCGTCGACATCATCATCGGCACGCAATTGGTGGCCAAGGGCCATCATTTTCCGCGGCTCAACCTGGTCGGCGTGGTGGATGCCGATCTGGGCTTGAGCAATGGCGACCCGCGCGCCGCCGAGCGGACGTTTCAACTGCTCAACCAGGTGATCGGGCGCGCCGGGCGCGACCAGGGCAGGGGCGTCGGGTACTTGCAGACCCATCAGCCGGAACACCCGGTGATGAAGGCGCTGGTGGCCTGCGACCGCGAGGCCTTTTATGCCAGTGAAATCGAAGCCCGCGAGCGCGCCCACTATCCGCCGTTCGGACGGCTCGCGAGCCTGATCATTTCCGCGGGCGACCGGCCCACGGCGGAAAGTTTTGCGCGCAAGCTCGCCGCGCTCGCGCCGATCGACGAGCGGATCCAGGTGCTGGGTCCCGCCGAGGCCCCGCTCGCGGTGATCAAGGGCCGCTACCGTTTTCGGCTATTGGTGAAATCGCTGCGCAATGTCGACTTGTCGGAATATTTGCGCGAATGGCTTGCTGCAGGCCCCAAGACCAAAGGCAATCTCAAGCTCGAGGTCGACGTCGATCCGCAGAGCTTTTTGTGAGGATGAGCGTCATTCCGGGGCATCGCGCAGCGATGAGCCCGGAATATCGAGATTCCCCGATGTGCAATTGCACATCTGAGGTCTGGTCCTTTGGACCATCCCGGAATGACGACCGAAAGGTTGGCGAAAAAAGCCTGCCGCCAGTTCCGACGGCAGGCTCGTTTCGGCCTGCGGCAATTTCTGCGCCCGTAACGGACGCAACGCTTGCCTGGTTTGTTGGATTGAAGGGCCTTCAAGAGCCCGAAGGGATTACATCACTTCCGCGACGACGCGGCCAACGCCGGCGCTGGTCAGGCCGATCGCGCGGGCAGCGCCGGTTGACAGGTCCAGTACCCGGCCGCGGACGAAGGGGCCACGGTCGTTGATGGTGACGACGACGCTGCGGTCGCCGTGGGTGACTTTGAGTTTGGTGCCAAACGGCAGGGTGCGGTGCGCCGCGGTCATGGCGTTCTGGTTGAAGTGCTGGCCGGAGGCGGTCCTGCTGCCGGATTCATTGCCATAGAACGAGGCCATGCCCGAGAAGCTGCGTCCCGAGCCCGACGTCGGGACGATCGCGGCATTGGCGCCACGCCAGGTCGAGGAGCCGTCTGCCAAATGGGTGGCCAGGTGGTGATGGGCGTGATGATGATGGTGATGATGGTGACGAGACCTGGCCGAGGCCTCGGTAGCACTGCCCCCGATCATGACAGTTGCGGCGAAAAGAGCGAGCGCCGTGCGCGACTGGGTTACATTTCCCAATGCCTGCTTCTTGAGTTTCAGCATATATCTGTCCCTTGAAATAGTATTGCCACATTTGTGGCAAGTGGACCCCTGCTCCAGTTTGAGTGGATGCCGTTTGGTGGGCTAATGAGGCATAAACGGGGCAGTAGATCGTTTTATCGCACACTGAAACATCTTGTTATCAGAGGAAGGTAATCGATAGAAACGACGTAATAAGGCTGGTTAACTAATTATTAACCATTACATTACTTGCCAATACTGATGAATGAAGTCATCGTCGCCTGGGTCATGGTCTTGGCAAGTAATGCGATAACGCAAGGGCTTGACGCAGCGCACTCGTTCCATCCGTTACGACATGCGGCCTATGCATCAGGGCGTGGAACGATTGCCGTGGTCGGGGCGGGACGAGGGGTGGTCGCCCCCCGGGCTCGGCGGGGGGTCTCGTCACGGCGGAGCCCGGTCCCAAAATGGCTAACCACCATCGTCGGAGCGCGACATGCGACATGGTATCGCCAGCCGCCGCGTCATGTTGCACCTGCGCTCTCGCTATGTTAGCAAAGCCGCGATTTTAACGGTTCCGGTGCATTCAGGACCGGTCGAAAATCGAAGTCCCGCTTGAATTCCAAGGGCTTGGATCGCTAGGCGCCGCATTGTGGCGACGGTTTTTCCCCTTGCGAGTTTGACAGCATAAAGAGCGCGTCTGTGGCTGCTGAAGATCCGTCGGTTTCGGGAGTGTCCGGTCGTTATGCAACGGCCTTGTTCGAACTGGCACGCGATGAAAGATCGATCGACGCCGTCAAGGCCGATCTCGACAGGTTCGACGCCATGCTGGCGGACAGCGCCGACCTGAAGCGCCTCGTCCGCAGCCCGGTTTTTTCCGCCGAAACGCAATCGAAAGCGTTGGCCGCGGTACTCGGCAAAGCCGGCATTTCCGGCATTTCCGCAAATTTCCTGAAGGTTCTTACCGCCAACCGCCGGCTGTTCGTGGTCAGCGACGTGATCCGCGCCTTCCGCGCGCTGGTCGCGAAGTTCAAGGGTGAAGCGACCGCCGACGTTACGGTGGCTGAAACGCTCAGCGACAAGAATCTCGACGTCCTCAAGGCCGCGCTGAAATCGGTGACGGGCAAGGACGTCGCGCTCAACGTGCAGGTCGATTCCTCGATCATCGGGGGCCTCGTGGTCAAACTCGGCAGCCGCATGGTGGATAGTTCGCTCCGCACCAAACTCAATTCGATCAAGCACGCGATGAAAGAGGCAGGCTGATGGATATCCGCGCCGCGGAAATTTCCGCGATCCTCAAGGACCAGATCAAGAATTTCGGCCAGGAGGCCGAGGTTTCCGAAGTTGGACAGGTGTTGTCCGTCGGCGACGGTATCGCCCGCGTCTACGGTCTCGACAACGTCCAGGCCGGCGAAATGGTCGAGTTCGAGAACGGCACCCGCGGCATGGCGCTGAATCTGGAAACCGACAACGTCGGCATCGTGATTTTCGGCGCCGATCGCGAGATCAAGGAAGGCCAGACCGTTAAGCGCACCCGCGCCATCGTCGACACCCCGGTGGGCAAGGGCTTGCTCGGCCGCGTCGTCGATGCGCTCGGCAATCCGATCGATGGCAAAGGGCCGATCCAGTCGTCGGAGCGCCGGCGCGTCGACGTCAAGGCACCCGGCATCATCCCGCGCAAATCGGTCAACGAGCCGATGGCGACCGGTCTGAAATCGATCGATGCGCTGATCCCAATCGGCCGTGGCCAGCGCGAATTGATCATCGGCGACCGCCAGACCGGCAAGACCGCGATCGCGCTTGACACCATTCTCAACCAGAAGCCGCTCAACGCGCAGAACGACGAGAAGATCAAGCTGTATTGCGTCTATGTCGCGATCGGCCAGAAGCGCTCGACGGTTGCCCAGTTCGTCAAGGTGCTCGAGGAACAGGGCGCGCTGGAATATTCGATCATCGTCGCCGCCACCGCGTCCGATCCGGCGCCGATGCAGTATATCGCGCCGTTCACCGGCTGCACCATGGGCGAATATTTCCGCGACAACGGCATGCACGCGGTTATCATCTACGACGACTTGTCGAAGCAGGCGGTGGCCTATCGCCAGATGTCGCTGTTGCTGCGCCGTCCGCCAGGCCGCGAAGCCTATCCCGGCGACGTGTTCTATCTGCATTCGCGTCTGCTCGAACGCGCCGCCAAGCTCAACGACAGTAAGGGCTCGGGCTCGCTGACGGCGCTGCCGATCATCGAGACCCAGGCCAACGACGTGTCGGCCTACATTCCAACCAACGTGATCTCGATCACCGACGGCCAGATCTTCCTCGAGACCGATCTGTTCTTCCAGGGCATCCGGCCCGCGGTGAACGTCGGTCTGTCGGTGTCGCGCGTCGGATCGTCGGCGCAGACCAAGGCGATGAAGAAGGTCGCCGGCAAGATCAAGGGCGAGCTCGCGCAGTACCGCGAAATGGCGGCGTTCGCGCAGTTCGGCTCCGACCTCGACGCCTCGACCCAGCGTCTGCTCAACCGCGGTTCGCGCCTGACTGAGCTGTTGAAGCAGCCGCAGTTCTCGCCGCTGAAGATGGAAGAGCAGGTCGTGGTGATCTGGGCCGGTACCAACGGCTATCTCGACCCGCTTCCGCTCAACAAGGTGCGTGCCTTCGAGGACGGCCTGTTGTCGCTGCTGCGTGGCAAGAATGTCGACATTCTCAATACCATCCGCGACACCCGCGATCTCGGCGACGATACCGCGGCCAAGCTGAAGGGCGTGGTCGAGGGTTACGCCAAGTCGTTTGCTTGAGGGGGGTTGTCTTGGCCGGCGCAAGGCCGGGCATGACGAAAGATAGCTTTGCGGTTCGACCTAGGGATCGGATCGCCGGGGTGAACTAACAATGGCTTCACTGAAAGACATGCGGGTCCGCATCGCCTCCACCAAGGCGACGCAGAAGATCACCAAGGCGATGCAGATGGTGGCGGCGTCGAAGCTGCGCCGCGCCCAGACTGCCGCCGTAGCCGCGCGCCCGTACGCGGAAAAAATGACTGCAGTGATTGCCAGCATTGCCAGCGCCGCCGCCGGCTCGCCGGGGGCGCCGGCGATGCTGGCCGGCACCGGCAAGGACCATGTACATCTGCTTTTGGTCTGCACCGGCGAGCGCGGCCTTTGCGGCGCCTTCAATTCGGCGATCGTGCGGCTTGCTCGCGAGCAGGCGCAGGCACTGATCAACCAGGGCAAAGAGGTCAAGTTCTTCTGCGTCGGCCGCAAGGGATTTGAGCAACTGCGCCGCAATTTTGAGAAGCAGATCGTGGAAAGCGTCGAGCTGCGTTCGGTCCGCCAGCTCGGCTTCGTCAACGCCGAGGGCATCGCCAAGAAAGTCATCGCCCGGTTCAATGCCGGCGAATTCGACGTCTGCACGCTGTTTTATTCGCGCTTCCAGTCCGTCATTTCCCAGACCCCGACCGCGCAGCAGATCATTCCACTTGTCGTGGAAACGCCGGCGGCTAGTGCCGGTCCAGCGGTGGCTTACGAATATGAGCCGGAGGAAGACGAGATTCTGCCCCGGCTGCTGCCGCGCAACCTTGCGGTGCAGGTTTTCCGCGCGCTTCTTGAAAACAACGCCTCGTTCTACGGCGCCCAGATGAGCGCAATGGACAATGCCACCCGCAACGCCGGCGACATGATCCGCAAGCAGACCCTGATCTACAACCGCACGCGCCAGGCGATGATTACCAAGGAGCTGATCGAGATCATCTCCGGGGCCGAGGCGATCTGACAGACGCAACGGTCGTTTGAGATTTTAAGGATTCGAAGGAGAGAGTTTATGGCTACACCCGCCAATCAGACCGGACGCATCACGCAAGTCATGGGCGCGGTCGTCGATGTGCAGTTCGAAGGGCCCTTGCCGGCGATTCTCAATTCGCTGGAAACCAGGAACGGCGGTAACCGTCTCGTGCTCGAGGTCGCGCAGCACCTCGGCGAATCGACCGTGCGCACCGTCGCCATGGACGCCACCGAAGGTCTGGTCCGCGGCCAGGAAGTCACCGATACCGGCCAGCCGATCGCGGTGCCGGTGGGTGACGGCACGCTCGGGCGCATTATGAACGTCATCGGCGAACCCGTGGATGAAGCCGGCCCGATCAAGGCCACGGAGAGGCGCGCGATCCATCAGCCGGCGCCCGGCTACACCGAGCAGTCCACGGAAGCGGAAATTCTGGTCACTGGCATCAAGGTCGTCGACCTGCTCGCGCCGTACGCCAAGGGCGGCAAAGTCGGCCTGTTTGGCGGCGCCGGCGTCGGCAAGACCGTGCTGATCCAGGAGCTGATCAACAACGTCGCCAAGGCCCATGGCGGCTACTCGGTGTTCGCCGGCGTCGGCGAGCGTACCCGCGAGGGCAACGACCTTTATCACGAATTCATCGAATCGAAGGTCAACGCCGACCCGCACAATCCCGATCCGAGCGTGAGATCGAAATGCGCGCTGGTCTTCGGCCAGATGAACGAGCCACCTGGAGCGCGCGCCCGCGTCGGCCTTTCCGGGCTGACGGTTGCCGAATATTTCCGCGACCAGGGCCAGGACGTGTTGTTCTTCGTCGACAACATCTTCCGCTTTACGCAAGCGGGCTCCGAAGTGTCGGCGCTGCTCGGCCGCATTCCCTCCGCGGTCGGCTACCAGCCGACGCTCGCCACCGACATGGGCGCGCTGCAGGAGCGCATCACCACCACGCATAAGGGCTCGATCACCTCTGTGCAAGCAATCTACGTGCCGGCCGACGACTTGACCGACCCGGCGCCCGCGACCTCGTTCGCGCATCTCGACGCCACCACCGTGTTGAACCGGGCGATCTCGGAAAAGGGTATCTATCCGGCGGTCGATCCGCTCGACTCGACCTCGCGCATGCTCTCCCCGCTCGTCGTCGGCGAGGAACACTATCAGACCGCGCGCATGGTTCAGCAGGTGTTGCAGCGCTACAAGTCGCTGCAAGACATCATCGCCATTCTCGGCATGGACGAGTTGTCCGAAGAGGACAAGATAACCGTGGCGCGCGCCCGCAAGATCGAGCGCTTCCTGTCGCAACCATTCCATGTCGCCGAAGTCTTCACCGGATCGCCGGGCAAGTTCGTCGATCTCGCCGACACCATCAAGGGTTTCCGCGGGCTGTGCGAAGGCAAATACGATCATCTGCCGGAGCAAGCCTTCTACATGGTCGGCACCATCGAAGAAGCCGTCGAGAAGGGCAAGAAGCTCGCGGCTGAAGCAGCTTAAGGGCGAATGGCGAATAGGGGGTAGCGAATAGCAATTCGCCTTTCCATTCGCTGCTCGGCATTCGCTGCTCGCCACTTCCTATTCGCAGGTACACCATGGCCACCTTTCACTTCGATCTCGTCTCTCCGGAAAAGCTCGCCTTCTCTGGAGATGTCGATCAGGTCGATATCCTTGGGCTCGAGGGTGATTTCGGCGTGCTGGCCGGACATGCGCCGGTCGTGGCCGCAGTTCGGCCGGGAATCCTGACTGTCACCACCGGCACCACCAAGCAGAAGATCATCGTGCTCGGCGGCCTTGCGGAGGTGTCCGACAAGGGTTTGACCGTGCTCGCCGATGTCGCCACCTCGCTGGAAGAACTGGATCGGGCGGAGTTCGCCGACACCATCGCCGACATGCAGGCCAAGCTTTCGGAGAAAGAAGGCTCCGAACTCGACCATGCGATCGAGCGGCTCGATCATTTCAAGAGTATCCAGAACGAGCTCAGTTCGACGGCGATGCACTAACCGGGCGGGCCCGCCTTCGCGCGGTCGCTGGTTTGTGGTGTCGGTCCAGCACGCCCGATAAGCGCCTCGCTCTCAAGTGAACGCCGCGAACTGCTGCGCCACGGCCCGATATACCTCGCGCCGGAACGGCACGACGAGCTCGGCGACACGATCGAGCCGCTCCCAGCGCCATTGATCGAACTCCGGCGGCTGGCCGTTGCGCGATGTCAGCGGGTCGATTTCCTGGTCGGAACCGGTGAAACGCAGCGCAAACCATTTTTGCCGCTGGCCGCGGAATTTCGCGAGCCGGTGTGATGAGGGCCCGGTGAACGGCGGAAACTCGTAATTGAGCCAGTCGGTTTCTGCCAGATATTCAGCGTTCGCCACGCCGGTCTCTTCCCAAAGCTCGCGCATCACGGCCTCGCGCGGATTTTCGCGTTCGTCGATGCCTCCTTGCGGCATCTGCCATTCGAGGCCGGGAAGAATGATTTCCGGTCCGTCGTCCCGGAATCGCCTTCCGATCAGCACCCGGCCGGAGGCGTTGAAGAGAGCGATCCCCACATTGGGACGATAGGGTTTGGTCATCAGGGCATCAATTCAATGGCGTCATTCCGGGGCGCGCAAAGCGCGAACCCGGAATCTCGAGTTTCCGGGTTCATGCTTCGCATGCCCCGGAATGACGAGACTAAACTAACTGCCCGCAAGCTTGGAAAATTCCCTGACCACGCGCTCGTAAACCGGGCGCTTGAACGGAACGATCAAGTTGGGGAGATTTTTCATCGGCTCCCAACGCCAGCCGATGAACTCGGCCTTGTGGCCGCCGCCGGGGCGCGCGACATTGATTTCGCCGTCCTGGCCGGTGAAGCGAACCGCGTACCATTTTTGCCGCTGGCCGCGATAACGGCCCTTCCACGCCCGACCCGCGATGGTGCGCGGGATATCATAGATCAGCCAGTCGGCGACCTCGCCGAGCTTCTCCACCGAACGGACGCTGGTTTCCTCATAGAGTTCGCGCTTGGCCGCCTGCCAGGTATCCTCGCCGGGATCGACACCGCCCTGCGGCATCTGCCAAACATGGGATTCGTCGACGTGCTCGACACCGCCGGCGCGGCGACCGATGAAGACCAGCCCCGCCGCGTTGATCAGCATCATGCCGACGCAAGTTCGATAGGGCAGATCTTCGTAGCGCGCCATCCCGTCAAAGCCTCCTGCAAAGTCGCATCGTCGGCAAGTGCTTCAGCCCGATTTTGATTTCAGCATCGCGGTTGTCAATGGCACGAGCATGATGCCACGGCTTTCGAGCGCCTTGGTCCAAACGTTAATCCGTTCGATCGAGATCGGCAACGCCGAGGCGACGCCAACCGCGATCCCGCGCTCTTTCGCCATGGCTTCAAGTTTGGACAGCGCCCGGTCGATTTCCACCGCCGTCGGCACCGCATCGATGGCGAGATCGGCTTTGGCAAATGGCACCGTCTGCGCAATCGCCAGCGAGGGCGCAACGCTGCGCGGCGCCGTTCCGTCATCGAAATAGCCGAGCCCTCGTTTGGCGACTTCGTGGACGATCGGCTGCATCATGGCGTCGCTGACGGTAAAGCGTGCGCCCATGAAGTTGGCTATTCCGGCATAACCCTGAAACCGGCTGAGGTGCCAGTACAAGCGGTCGAGATTTTGTTCGGGGGCAAGCGTCGTCAGCAGGGTTTGCGGCCCCGGATCGTTATCTGGATAGTCGAACGGCTCCATCGGAACCTGCAGCAGAATCTCATGACGTTGCGCCCGCGCCCGATCGGCCAGTTTGGTGGGGTCCGAACCATAGGGCGTAAACGCCAGTGTCACCGCGGCCGGCAGCTTCATGATGGCGTCGGTGGTCTTGGCGGTGCCGACGCCAAGGCCACCGACGACGATGGCGACAACCGGCATCTTTGCCGCTTTGGCGCGGTCGGCGTCGGCGGCGTAGGCGGTGAACGGCTTCAATCCCTCTGCTACCATCGGGATCATGCCGTAGCGTGATTTTTCAAGGAGGCGCTGATCGATCGCGGCCATCATGGTGGGGGCGGCTGCGCTTTTGTCCGCCGCCTCGTCCGATATCGTTACGTCGTGGCGCGCGCCGCTGGAGCCGTCGATAATGGTGACGGTCTTTTGCTCGGGCGGCGTTGTCAGTTTGGTTGCGGATTTCGCGCCGGGCTCGGAGCCGCCGGCCGGCGCCATGGCGGGTTTTTCCGCGACCGGACTCAGCGGCTGGATGGCGATGCGGGTCATCGGTTCGCCGCCCAGCGGATTGTCGTTGAAAAGGGCGAAGCCTGCGAAGCCGGCCAGAAACAGCCCCAGCAGCACGGCGAGCGCCTGCATGCCGGTAAAAGGCAGCCGGAACCGGCGCTTTCGGCGCGCGGTCTCCTGTCCAAGCGGCGCGCTCAGATCGTCGGCCGTCTCTGCCATCGAACTCCCCGAATCAATCGGGCCGACGATACCACGGCAGCACAAGACCGCAGCAGATGCGGGTATTTTGGCCTCGTGCAAGAACGCGCGCGGCAAGCGGAGGGGTATCGATTTGTTCCGCTCGGTGCCGGTTACTTTCCGGCCACGACAGAACCGATGCTCTAATCTTTTGTTTTGACTCACGTTCTTTACAAGACCGGGGTCTGCCCACCCAAGGCCGTGGTCGCTCGAAAACGCTCAAACAAAAAGGCGGCCCGAAGGCCGCCTTTTTCGAGAAGATTCGAGAAGATCGCTGTGGCCGGATCAGTTGGCTTCCTTGTTGGAGGGCTTCTCGATCGCAGCCTTGTCACCGGTGCCCGGCGCGCTGGCGTTGACCTTCACGCCGTGAAGCAGATCGGCCGCCATCCTGAGCGCCTTGTCGTCCTTGGCGTCCGGCGGCACGTAGGATTGCGAACCGGTCTTCTCATCGCCTTCGGACTTCAGATGGCCGCGCAGCGAGGCTTCGCCCTTGGTGTCGGTGCGCGCCTTCAGCTCATCCGGCACTTCCTGCAGGACTTCGATATCGGGAACGATGCCCTTGGCCTGGATCGACTTGCCGGACGGGGTGAAGTAGCGCGCCGTGGTGAGCCGCAGCGCGCCATTGCCGGAGCCCAGCGGTATAATGGTCTGCACCGAGCCTTTGCCGAACGAGCGCGTGCCGACCAGGGTGGCGCGCTTGTGGTCCTGCAACGCGCCGGCGACGATCTCGGATGCCGATGCCGAGCCGCCGTTGATCAGGACGATGAGCTGCTTACCCTTGGTCAAATCGCCGGGATGGGCGGAGCGACGCTGGGTTTCCTCGGCGTTGCGTCCACGGGTCGAAACAATCTCGCCGCGCTCTAGGAAGGCGTCGGAAACGGTTACCGCTTCTTCCAGAAGCCCGCCGGGATTGTTGCGCAGGTCGATGACGAAGCCCTTCAATTTGTCGCCGATCTGGCTGGTGAGAGTGTTGATTTCCCGCTTCAGCCCTTCGGTGGTCTGCTCGTTGAACGTGGTGATGCGGATATAGCCGATATCGTCGCCTTCCACGCGGGCGCGCACCGAGCGGACGCGGATGTTGTCGCGGACCAGCGTGACGTCGATCGGGTTGTCCTGCCCCTTGCGAATGATCTTCAACCGAATCTTGGTGTTGACGGGGCCGCGCATTTTCTCGACGGCCTGATTGAGGGTGAGACCCTGCACGGCTTCGTCGTCGAGATTGGTGATGATGTCATTGGCCATGATGCCGGCCTTCGAGGCCGGTGTGTCGTCGATCGGCGACACCACCTTGATCAGGCCGTCTTCCATGGTGACTTCGATGCCGAGGCCGCCGAACTCGCCGCGGGTCTGCACCTGCATGTCGCGGAAGCTCTTGGCGTCCATGTAACTGGAATGCGGATCGAGGCCGCTCAGCATGCCGCTGATCGCGGATTCGACGAGCTTGCTGTCGTCGGGCTTCTCGACATAGTCACTGCGGACCCGCTCGAACACATCGCCGAACAGGTTGAGCTGCCGATAGGTGTCCGAGGTCGAAGCGCGCGCGCTTGATCCCATCATCACCGAGCGCGGCTGGGTCACGAACAGCGTCAACGCCGCACCGGTGGCGGCGCTGAGGAGAATTAAAGAAGTCTTGCGCATCATCCGCGAACCTTTTCGCCTTCATTTGCGGCCCACCATGGGCCAGGATCAATGGGAGTGCCGTCCTTACGGAACTCGATATAGAGCACGGGCTGGCTCGCATTGGCTGCGAGTATTGACGCGACCTGGGATCTTGTCCCCATGGTCGCGACCGGCTCCCCCGTAAGTACAAACTGGCCTATGTTAACCGAAATGCGCTCCATCCCGGCGATCAACACATGATACCCGCCCCCGGCGTTGAGGATCAAGAGTTGTCCGTAGCTGCGGAAGGGACCTGCGTAAACAACCCAGCCGTCACACGGGGTTGTGACCTGCGCTCCGGCCCTGGTTGCCAAAGAAATGCCTTTTTCTACGCCACCGGCGCCATCGGAACCACCAAATTCGCGGATTTTGACGCCATTGACCGGTAAGGCCAATAAACCCTTGGCGGAAGCAAACGCGATCGCCGGGCTCAACCGTGCGGGGTCCTTCAGACCGCTCAAATTGGGCCTGCCATTGAGGGCGGCAGGTGCCCCCTGCAAGCTGGCGGCCGCCGCCGCTTTGGCCGCGCTCTTCAGATCCTGCTCCATTTTGCCGATCAGGCCCTGCAGGTTGTCGACCTGCCTGGCGAGCGCAAGGGCGCGCGCGGCTTCCGCTTCCATGTCTTTTTCGATCGCGCTCTGCTTTCGCTGGCGCTCATCGACCAGCGCGGCGAGCCGGGCCTGGTCTTCCCTCAGTTTGTCGCGGTCGGCCGCAAGGTGATCGCGCTCCGAGGCAATGGTCTTGCGAAGCGCAACCAATTCAGTGAGATCGGCGGCCAGCTTTTCGGCACGCGCGCGCAGCTCCGGCACCACAGATCCGAGCAGCATGGCAGTCCGAAGCGATTGCAACGCGTCTTCGGGTCTCACCAGCAAGGCGGGAGGTGCCCGTCGCCCGGCGCGCTGCAGCGCCGCCATCACTTCAATAACCTCGGTGCGGCGCGAATCGAGCGAGCCTCTAATCTGTTGCTCGCGCGTGTCGAGCAGACGCAGCCGCGCTTCGGCATCGCCGATTCGGGTCTCAACGCCGCGCACCTGGGCGGCGATATCGATCAGCTGCGCATTGAGCTTGCTGCGGTCCTGCCCGATCGCGGCGATATCGGCCTTGAGCTTTTGTTGCAACTCAGTTGCGCTTTTTTGCTGGGCGCGGGCAGCTTCGAGTTCCTGCTCCCGCTTCTTGATGGCATCGGGCAACGGGGCTGCCGCCTGCGACGTTGATTCGGCGAGCTGCGCGGCCGAAGGCGACGGGCCAATCCCGGCAAAGCCTGCGGACAACAAGGCGATCGAAAGCGAAACTCGGACCGAAGTGAGAGGACCGCTGCGAGCGGTGTCAGGGTAGGAAGGAAGGTTCCGCGCTGACAGCATCGATTCCAAATCAGTGCTCTCTTGCACTTGTTTTGCGCCTCAGGCGCGATGGTAGGGATGACCCGCCAGGATGGTCGCAGCCCGGTAGATTTGCTCCAAAAGCATGACGCGAACCATCTGGTGCGGCCAAGTCGCGGAGCCGAACGCCATCCTCAGCTTTGCCATGCGCCGCAATTCGGGCGAAAGTCCGTCCGCGCCGCCGATTATGAAAATAGTGTTGGCGACCTGATCATCCCGCCAGCGGCCAAGATGCCGGGCGAAGGCACCGCTGTCGAGATTGTCGCCGTGTTCGTCGAGCGCGACCAGCATGGACTTTGCCGGGATCGCTGCCGAAATCGTCGCGGCCTCCTCGGCGATCCGGGAGATCGCGTCGCGGGCCCGGCTTTCCGCTATTTCATGAACCTCGAGGCCGCGAAATCCGAGCTTGCGGCCGATATCGTCGAATCGTTCGCGGTAGCGCTCAGCCAGTTCCCGCTCCGGGCCCTGCTTCAGCCGCCCGATGGCAATGACGACGAGGCGCATGAGTGCATTTTCCGGCAGGCACGTCGTCGGATGATCTTGGCCGAGGCTGGGTTTGCCGCAAAACCGGCTCTGGATCAATTGCGCTCATGCTCTCCGCAAAAGCGGAAATCCGCTAAACGCGGCATGCGCGCGGCGCCCCGGCATACGCTCGGCCGATTCACATCGGCTGGTTAGATCGCCTTCGCCGCCGTCGGGCCTTGGGTCCACAATCTCTCCAGATTGTAGAACTCGCGCACCTCGGGTCTGAAGATGTGTACGATCACGTCGCCGGAATCGATCAGCACCCAATCGCAGTTGGGCAAGCCCTCGATGTGGAGGTTTCTGATTCCGGTTTCCTTGAGACCTTTGGCGACATTTTCCGCGATCGCGCCGACGTGCCGGTTAACCCGGCCCGAGGTGACGATCATGTAGTCGGAAAATGCGGATTTGCCGCGAAGGTCGATGGTGACCGTTTCTTCCGCCTTCATATCGTCGAGGCGGGAGAGGATCATATTCAGCGTCTTGTCGGCGTCGGGTTGCGCCTTCAAGGCCGCAGCTTGGGTCGATGTTTTACGCGCGGATTTAGTTGCCTTGGGTAAAACAGACTTGGACAATACAGATGTGGCCAGGGACCATTCCTTTCGCTGTATCGCGGACGCCGAATCCCTCGGCCCCCGCTCACCATACTATGCATGTGGGGTTAACGGTTTCAATATCCAGTACCCCTCCTTGAGCCTCACCCGCATTAGCCGCGCAGGAGATCAAATCGGCGGTATCATTGATACCGCTCGTCACTTCGTCCTCCAGCTGCCGTCCAGGTTCCGCAGGCCAGTCGATGACAGGTTTAATTTCACGCCGGTAAGAAACACCCAGGCCGGCGCCTGCTGGTCGGCGAGCCTGCCGGCCTGATTTTCAGGCAGACGGTAGCGCGCAAGCGCCTGGGCCGCGGGTGAAGCCAGCGCGCGGAAGCTCTGTGGCGGACGGTCGATCACAGCGATCGGGACCTCGGATGCGATGCGCCGCCAGTTTTGCCAGCGGTGAAATTGCGCGAGATTGTCGGCGCCCATGATCCAGACAAAGCGCAGGCCGGAAGCGCGGCGTCGCAGATATCTCACAGTGTCCACAGTATATCGCGTTCCGATGACGGATTCGAGACAACTGACATCGATGCGCGGATCGCTGGCCATGCGGCGCGCGGCCTCGGCGCGTTCGTTGAGATCGTGCAGCGATCCATTCTGCTTGAGCGGATTGCCGGGCGTCACCAGCCACCAGACGCGATCGAGCTTCAATCGCTTGATCGCAAATAGGCTGATGGTGCGATGCGCGAGATGTGGCGGATTGAAGGAACCGCCGAGCAGGCCGATGCGCATGCCGTTGGCATAGACCGGGATGGTTGGAGCGACAGATTGCGGCGCGACGGAAGCTTTGTTCAACGGCGCCACCGCATACGCGACACTCTGATTTCCTGTCGCGCTTTTTTTACGCCAACCGTTTCCCACCCAGAGATCAATTCCGAGCGCATGCTTTGCTCGAAAACGCCCGGGCCGATCACGGCCGGGTCTGCCCGGTGCCGTGAACGCGGTATTTGAAGCTCGTCAATTGTTCCGCGCCGACCGGGCCGCGGGCATGGAATTTGCCGGTGGCGATACCGATCTCGGCGCCGAAGCCGAATTCTCCGCCGTCGGCGAACTGGGTCGAGGCGTTGTGCAGAACGATCGCCGAATCGACCTCGTCGAGAAACTTGCGGGCGGCGCTTTCGTCCTCGGTCACGATCGCATCGGTGTGATGCGAACCGTGATTGTGGATATGAGCGATCGCCTCGTCGAGGCCGTCAACGACTTTTGCGGCAATGATCGCGTCCTCGTATTCGGTATCCCAGTCTTCGTCGGAAGCAGGCTTCACCCTGGGGTCGGTTCGTTGCACGGCGTCGTCGCCGCGCACCTCGCAACCCGCCTCGATCAGCATCTCAATCAGCGGCTTAAGTGTCGTCGATGCGCCGGCGCGATCGACCAGCAGGGTTTCGGCCGCGCCGCACACGCCGGGTCGGCGCATTTTGGCATTCAGCACGATCGACTTCGCCATTTCGAGATTGGCGGCATGATCGACATAGACGTGATTGACGCCCTCCAGATGCGCGAACACCGGTACGCGCGCTTCCGCCTCGACGCGCGCAACGAGGCTTTTGCCGCCGCGCGGCACGATCAGGTCGATGGCGCCGTTCAGGCCCGTCAGCAATAGACCAACCGCGGCGCGATCGCGGGTCGGCACCAAAGTGATTGCGGCTTCCGGGAGGCCGGCTTCGCGCAATCCCTGCACCAGGCATTCATGGATCGCGCGGCATGAGCGGAAACTGTCGGAGCCGCCACGCAAGACGACGGCGTTGCCGGATTTCAGGCACAGCACGCCGGCATCGGCCGCGACATTAGGGCGGCTTTCGAAAATCACGGCGACGACGCCGAGCGGGACGCGAACCCGTTCGATGGTCATGCCGTTGGGGCGCTGCCAGCTCTCGGTGACGACGCCCACGGGATCCCTGATCGCGCGCACCGTGGCGACGCCGTCGGCCATGGCGTCGATGCGGGTTTGGGTCAGCGTCAGCCGGTCGATGAAGGCAGGGCTAGCTCCGCTGGCGCGAACTTCCGCGACGTCCTCGGCATTGGCCACGAGAAGGCTGGCAGCGTTGGCGCGGATGGCGTGCTCGATCGCCTCCAGCGCGCGGTTCTTCTGCTCCGGCGAGGCGAGCGCCAGCACCCGCGCGGCGGCGCGCGCACGGGCGGCGAGATTGCTCATCATCTCCCGCAAATCGGCGGTTGCCTCGATTGCCTTAAGTGGCGCAGTCATATCGATTTAAGCCTCGGTTAAGGTCGTGTCCTAGCATGGAAATCAACGTTTTGCGAAGGCATGCTTGGGCGGGAAAGCCGGCCGGCAGCTCCGCGCAAAGCGCTCGGCCAATGGCTAATTGGCTGAAAATGCCGCGCTCGGCCCGATCACGAGGTCGTCGCGGTGGATCATTTCCGCGCGCCCGCTGATGCCGAGGATCGCCATCACATCCGGCGACGAGCGGCCTTTGACCTTCTCGGCGTCCTCGGCGTCATAGGCGATAAGGCCGCGGCCGATCTCGTGGGTATCGGGGCCGCGCACCACCACGGCATCGCCGCGGGCGAATTGCCCGTCGACCCGGATCACGCCGGCCGGCAGCAGGCTCTTGCCCGCGCGCAACGCGCTCACCGCGCCGGCATCGATGGTTAGGGTACCCTTTGGCTCCAGCGAACCCGCGATCCATCGCTTGCGCGCGGTGATCGGGTTAGCCGGGGTCAGAAACCAGGTGCAGCGCCCGCCATTGGCGATGGCCTGCAGCGGATGCTCGATCTTGCCGGAAGCAATCAACATATGCGTGCCGGCGGTGGTGGCGATCTTGGCCGCCTCGATCTTGGTGCGCATGCCGCCGCGCGACAATTCGGATTCGGCCGCTCCCGCCATGGCTTCGATCTCCGAGGTGACGGACTCCACGATCGGAATCAGCTTGGCGGTTGGATTGCCGGCCGGCGGGGCATCGTAAAGGCCGTCGATGTCGGACAGCAGGATCAGGAGATCTGCGCTCGTCATGGTGGCGACGCGAGCGGCCAGACGATCGTTATCGCCATAGCGGATTTCGCTGGTGGCAACCGTGTCGTTCTCGTTGATGACTGGCACCGCGCGCCACTCCAAGAGCTTGGCGATGGTCGAGCGGGCGTTGAGATAGCGGCGGCGTTCTTCGGTGTCCTGCAGGGTCACCAGGATCTGGCCGGCGCCGATGCCGTGATGGCCCAGCACCTCCGACCAGATCCGCGCCAGCGCGATCTGTCCGACCGCAGCCGCGCCCTGGCTCTCCTCGAGCTTCAGCGGGCCGCGGGGCAGTCTTAGGCGGCTGCGCCCAAGCGCAATCGAGCCGGAGGAGACAATCAAGAGCTCGCGCCCCTCGCCATGCAGCTTGGCCAGATCGGCCGCCAGCGCCGCCAACCACGCGGTGCGCACCTCGCCGGCGTCCGAATCGATCAGAAGCGACGAGCCGACTTTGACGACGATGCGGCGGAAGTTTTTTAAGCTGGGGCGGGCCATGGATGAGACTTTGCAGCAGAGTTTCTCGGGCGAGGTAGTGTCATATTAGCAATTTTCGGCAGCAGGAATACGCTTCCGGTCTACACTGTATTAGGTTGTTGCCGGCGCCCACGGCTCGGCCTGCGCGCCACCCTTGGCCTTGCCCGACACCGGAGCTTCGCCGATGACTTCGGCCAGTGCCCGCAGCACCTCCTTAACGCCTTCGCCGGTCACGCCCGACATCAGAAGCGGTGTCTTCTTGGCGGCGCGCTTCAGGCGATCCCTTTGCTTTTTCAATTCGTCCGGCGTCACCGCGTCGATCTTGTTCAGCGCGACGATCTCGATCTTGTCGGCAAGATGGCCTTCATAGGCTTCAAGCTCGGTACGCACCGTCTTGTAAGCCTTGCCTGCGTGCTCGCTGGTCGCATCCACCAGATGCAACAGGACGCGGCAGCGCTCGACATGGCCGAGAAACCGATCGCCTAACCCCGCGCCCTGATGCGCGCCCTCGATCAGGCCGGGAATATCGGCGAGCACGAACTCGCGGCCATCGGCATTCACGACGCCGAGCTGCGGATGCAGCGTGGTGAACGGATAGTCGGCGATCTTCGGCTTGGCGGCTGAGACCTTGGAGAGAAACGTCGATTTGCCGGCGTTGGGTAGGCCGACGAGGCCCGCGTCCGCGATCAGTTTGAGCCGCAGCCAGATCCAGCGCTCTTCGCCGACTTCGCCGGGATTGGCGTTGCGCGGCGCGCGATTGGTGGAGGATTTGAAATGCGCGTTGCCGAAGCCGCCATTGCCGCCTTCGGCGAGCACGAATGTTTCGCCGAGCGTGGTGAAGTCGTGGATCAGGGTTTCGCGGTCCTCGTCGAAAATCTGCGTGCCGACGGGAACCTTGAGCGCGATCGGCTTGCCGTTGGCACCATGGCGGTCCTTGCCCATGCCGTTGGTGCCCTTCTGCGCCTTGAAGTGCTGCTGATAGCGATAGTCGATCAGGGTGTTGAGCCCATCGACCGCCTCGACGATCACGTCGCCGCCGCGTCCGCCATTGCCGCCGCTTGGGCCGCCGAACTCGATATACTTCTCGCGGCGAAACGCCACGCAGCCGTTGCCGCCGTCGCCGGAGCGGATATAGACCTTTGCCTCGTCAAGAAATTTCATGGGTGACAGGTAAGGCAGGGATGCCGGTGCGGCAACCCTTTGTGCCGGGGAAACGAGCGAGGAGCCTTAATTTTCTGGCCTTCTGTCTTCGGGCGGTGCCAGCTACCGCTGGCCGGGTCGGCGGCGAAGAAGAAACTTCTGCAATCCCTCCAGCACGAGTTCACGGCGCTGATTGAACACCGTGGAGCGCAAGCTGACCACGCCGGTGGTGCGGCCCGGCGTCAGTTCCGTCACTTCAAGCGCGGGATAAATTGTATCGTCCGCGAACACGGGCTTCAGGAACCGGCTCGACTGTTCGAGGAATCCCACCAGCGATTGCTCCACCATGAAGGGAAACAGTCCCGCTCCCGGTGCGGTGTGGATCAGGGTCTGGAAGCCATGGGCCAGCAAGTTCGGCATGCCGCGGGCGCGGCAATATTCGATATCATAGTGCACGGGATGGGTATCGCCGCTGGCGGCCTGAAAGGCCGCGAATACCGCCGATGTCATGGTGCGGCCTGGAATGAGAAAGCGCTCGCCGAGCACGAAATCTTCAAACCAGCGTTGCTGCGGAACCATGCGATGCGCGGCGGGATCGAAATCGGTCATGGCTGGAATCCTGCGGCGTTGGCGGGTGGCCTACCGGTATCGCAGAGGTGGGGTGACGGCAATCGGGCTTGTCCTCCGCGAGCGCGCCTTTAAGACATTCTCGCCATGACCCTGCTAGAGAAAATTTCGACCCGCAACGACGAACGCTCCGCACGCCTTGCCGGCATCGGATTGATGCTGCTGTCGATCTTCATGTTTTCGTTCGGCGACGCGCTGGGAAAGTTCATGGTCGCGACTTATTCAGTCGGACAATTGCTGTGGCTGCGCGCCTGCGCGGCGCTGATCGTGCTTTTGCCGATGATCTGGCGGCACCGCGCCGCCTTCATACAGCTCGAACGACCATGGCTGCAATTACTCCGGGTCATGCTCTCCACGCTCGACGTTGCGGCTTTTTTTCTCGCCACCGTTTATCTACCGCTCGCCGACGTGATCACTTATTATCTGGCGTCTCCAATTTTTGTCACGGCGCTGTCGCCGATCGTGCTGCGCGAGCATGTAGGTTGGCGGCGCTGGAGCGCGGTTCTGATCGGTTTTTGCGGTGTCTTGATCGCGCTGCGGCCGTCGTCGCAACTCGCAAGCTGGCCCGCCCTCATCGCGCTCGGCGGCAGCCTCTCGTTTGCGCTATTGATGTTGATCACCCGCTCGTTGCGAAGAACGCCGGATATCGTGCTGGCGTCGTCGCAATTTGCGGGCTCGTTTACCCTCGGCGCGCTGCTGTCGCCATTCGGCTGGGTGACGCCCAGCGTCGGCAGCCTCGGCCTGTTTGCCGCTGCGGGGTGCATTTCGGTGGCGGCGCTATTGTGCGTCAACCGCTCGCTGAAGCTCGCGCCGGCCAGCGTCGTCGTGCCCTATCAATATTCCATGATCGTGTGGGCGATCATGTTCGGTTTCATTGTTTTCGGTGACGTGCCGTCATGGCCGACAATGGTCGGCGCCGCCATCATCATCGGCGCCGGACTTTACATCTTCCTGCGCGAGCGAAATCTTGGCCGTGAGGAAACCGCGGTCAATCCGCCGGCGTAGGACAAAGGCAAAAGACGCTGCGGTGGTCCCGGCTTTCGCGGGGACCACCACCGTTGTTACCGTTCGCGCCGCGTCGAACTGCCCCAATTCTTCAGCGAGGCCCACACGCTTCGAGAGAGCCGGAAACAATCGACCGGCGTCGATGATCCCAGCGCCTCGAACCGGTGCAGTTCGACGCCGCTCCACTGGAAGCCGCACTTCTCGAGGATGTTGCGCGAGGCCGGATTGGCGACGCGCGCGCCCGAGATCAATTGCTCGACATCGGATGTCTCGAAAGTAAAATCGATCACCGCACGCGCGGCTTCGGTGGCGAAGCCCTGGCCCCAATGCGCCACGCCGAGCCAATAGCCGAGTTCGGGCATCTGAGGCTCGCGCCAGTCAACGCCGACCATGCCGATCGGCGTGTGATTGTTTTCGATCAGGAAAACGGTTTCGCGATTGTCCTTGGCGAGTGCGCGCACAAACTCCACGGCATGATCAGCCGAATAGGGGTGCGGCAGGCGGCGGGTATTCTCCGCAATGCGGCGATCATTGGCCAGATGCGAAATCGTCTTGACGTCGGCAAGCGTCGGCTTGCGCAGCGTCAGCCGTTCGGTCTCGAGAATGCAGGGCCTGGCCTCGTGCAATGTCGGGGTCGGGATATCCTGCAGCATGTCGGGCTCCTCTAACCGTAGCTTGGATGATGGCGCGTAATTTGGTCGAAAAGCCGACGTCGGCTTTTCGCACAACACGCGCAACAAAAAGGGGAGGCCGGTTTCCCGCCTCCCCTTTGGAGCCTTTGCGAGCTCTGCCGGTTCAACAGGACCCGGCGGACTCAACTCATCCACCGTTTACTCGGCCGCAGCTTCCGTCATCGGAACCACCGACACGAAGGTGCGGCCATTGGCTTTTGCACGAAACTCAACATGCCCCTCGACCTTGGCGAACAGAGTATGGTCGGTGCCCATGCCGACATTAAGGCCGGCATGCCACGTGGTGCCGCGCTGACGCGCGATGATGTTGCCGGCAGTCACATGCTCGCCGCCATAGGCCTTGATGCCAAGGCGTTTGCCCGCCGAATCACGGCCGTTACGCGATGAACCGCCTGCTTTTTTGTGAGCCATGGCCCGTCTCCAACTTCTAGCTAATTTCTAAATCAATTCCTTGACGGAATCATTTCACTTTATGTCACGCTAAACTGAAACGTCTTACTTTTTGCCGCTTTTGCCCTTGGTGGCGGCCTTCTTGGCCGGCGCCTTCTTGGTTTTTGCCCTGGCGCGCGGTTTTGCTGCGGCCTTTTTGGCGACCGTCTTTTTGGGCGCCGCCTTTTTCTTAGCGGCCTTCGGCGCCTCGTCGTCGCGATCCACCGGCGCTGCCGTGACCAGCTTCTCGCGCTTGGCGCGCGGTCCGATGGTCGGCTTGTTATCGTTGGTCAGAATCTCGGTGATGCGCAGCACCGTGATCTCGTCCCGATAACCGCGCTTGCGGCGCGAATTCTTGCGCCGGCGCTTCTTGAACGCGATCACCTTCGGGCCGCGCTTGTGCTGCAGCACTTCGGCGGCCACGCTCGCGCCGGGCACGGTAGGTGCACCAAGCACCGGCGATTCGCCGCCGACCAGCAGAACCTCGCCCAGTTGCACGATCGTTCCGACGTCGCCGGCGATCTTGCCTATTTCGAGCACATCATCCGGAACGACGCGGTATTGCCGGCCGCCGGTTTTGATGACTGCGAACATCGTTTTATTCCTTCGTGTTCGATCCCGGCCTCGGACAGGTCCGGGCCGGCTTTTTCTTCAGTCGTTATGGGTTCGATTTCCGCGCGATCGGGCAAAACCCTTTTCGGGCAAAACCCTTTGAAGCATCACGCAAAAACAAACAGCGCGAGAAAGATCCCGCGCCGGGTGCCGGACTTATAGCCGCTGCCGGCTTCGAGTCAAGGCAAACCGGGCCGAAAACCGGCCAAATAGGAGGGTTTGGAGCCAAAATGGCGAATACGGCGTAGGGAATAGCGAGTGGGTGGTAGCCCTGTTCGCTGCTCGCCATTCGCTACTCGCCCCCTTTGAAACCAACGGGTTCCCCATTTGTTGTCCCCGTATTCTGGCATCGGCAGGGGTAAAATGGCTGAGGACACCTTGACCACTACCGGCATCGCCCGGCACGGCAGCACCCGTCTGCCGTCGGTGGAAGTGGATAGCTTCAATCTCGAGTTGAAGGATGACGACGGTTTCCTCGGCGACCGCGCCAGCAAGGGCGCGTTCCGCAAGATCCTGGACAGCCTGCGCAAGCCGCTGAAGAAGAACGGCGAGGATCCGCTCGGCGACAAACGCGCCGAGGCGATCGGCAAGGGCACGCTCGACGATGTTTTGGTGGGCGAGGACGTCGGCGCCGCCGCGTTGGTGCACGGCGCGATCGAGGAATTCGCCAAAGAATTGGCCTATGTGACCTCACGCTTCTTGAAGACGAAAGCCTGGGCCGATACCGAACGCATCGTAGTCGGCGGCGGCTTCCGCCAGAGCCGGGTCGGCGAACTGGCGATCGCACGCACCGACATCCTGCTCAAGGGCGAAGGATTTCAGGTCGACCTGGTGCCGATCCGCTTTGACCCCGATGATGCCGGCTTGATCGGCTGCCTGCATCTGGCGCCGTCATGGATCTTCGAGGCCCATGACAGCATCCTCGCGGTCGATATCGGCGGCACCAACATCCGCTGCGGGCTGGTCGAAACCCGCTGGAAGAAGGCGCCGGACCTGTCGAAGGCGTCAGTCTTTAAATCCGAGCTCTGGCGCCACGCCGACGATGAGCCGACCCGCGAAGGCGCCGTCAAGCGCCTGGTCAAGATGCTGAAAGGGCTGATTGCGGAGGCCGAGACGGAGGACCTGAAGCTGGCGCCGTTCATCGGAATCGCCTGCCCCGGCGTGATCAACGACGACGGCTCGATCGAAAAGGGTGCGCAGAACCTGCCGGGCAATTGGGAGAGCAGCAAGTTCAATCTGCCGGCGAGCCTCGTTGAGGCGATCCCGGAGATCGGCGGTCACGACACCGCCGTTTTGATGCATAATGATGGTGTGGCGCAGGGCCTCTCTGAAAGTCCGTTCATGCAGGATGTCGAGCGCTGGGGCGTTCTGACTATCGGTACCGGATTGGGCAATGCGCGCTTTTCCAACCGCCGGAAAGATCGCGACGACAAGAAAGACAAAGACGAGAAGAAAGAGAAGAAGAGCAAGGATTGAAGCGGCTTTTAAGGGGAGAGCGCGGTTCGAGCGCAATGCCGGCTGCCACCCTCAGATCAAGTTCAGCGGCATGCCTTTGCGGATCGCGCGCGGTAACCTTGACCGGTTAGGTTAAAACAGGGATCGCGTTGCAGCGGCTGAGAGGATCACTACCCTCGCGCCGTCGCTCAGGCTGGCCCGCGAAGCCGCACTTCCGGCCCGCAATTTCAATGACGCGACATGGGACCGCCGGTTTTTTTCGCTCTGGCGGTCCCGCCCTTTTAGAGCTTGCGCCGCGCGTGGGAATTTCACGCTTCCGACGCCTTGTCTGCCCCGCCATCCTCGCCTAGAACTCGGCCCGACCGAGGGGCGCGCGTGCTTCGTCCCGTCATGACGCCTGGAGAGGTGGCAGAGTGGTCGATCGCACCGCACTCGAAATGCGGCATAGGTGCAAGCCTATCGGGGGTTCGAATCCCTCCCTCTCCGCCAATATAATAATGTAGGTCATTGATTTTCATAAGTTAAAAGCGTTGCGATTGCAGTAAGTCCCCAAATCAGTCCCCAAACACGCATCTAATTCAGGCCGCTCATCTCGATCCAAGTTTTTCCCGACGTATGCATATACTGCGCCCACCATAAGGCGCAGGGTCGATCCCCTGAAAGGCCGGATTGGTCAAAACCCCGGTGCCGACCGTCATGAGGGTACGACACAGATTTGCGGCATGAATGACGTCCAGGTTTCCGGCTAAAGTATGGTGTTTGACTTTGAACGCACCAAGCGGCACGTGAAGCGCGCGCTAGGCCGAGATCGTGCAGGGCATCATCCAGGAATTCGGCCAGTTCCAGGCCGCGCGCTCGATGCTGGCCGGGCGGGTTAGCGATGAACCTTTTGGTCCGGCTCCAGACTTATTTCCGGGCTAGGCGGGGTCGACAACGTGGGGTAAATATCGAGATGTGGTGGTTTGCGTATGACTGAATTGACAGCCGAAGATTCTGCGAATGCTTAAAAATTTGCGAGAGCAGGTAAAGTCTACGCCTGTTATAGGACCTTTATTGTACAACCTCTATCTCAGAGTTTTCAAGAGTGAGGGAGAGAGGCTTATTATCAAGAC
>Ga0193751_1000262_pt1 | contig 45712 bp, 40 predicted proteins | sample L1c2metaG_FD_143050 | JGI IMG/M metagenome (GOLD analysis project Ga0193751, IMG submission 143050) | Soil microbial communities from a riparian zone of the East river system, Colorado, United States - L1c2 | ecosystem: Environmental > Terrestrial > Soil > Riparian zone | place: USA: East River...
GAGTATAGCCGCCTACCGTGAGAATCTTGCCAATCATCGAGAGCTGTTCACGCCGCCGCTCCTGCCCGCGAAATCGCAGTCTCGGGCGCGAGGCGGTTTAATGGTTGCTTCCGTCCAGATTGCGGCGCACGGCATCGATGATCCGATCCTGCACCGGCGGTTCAAGATAGGCGTGCATCGGCAGACTGAGTACCTCGTCGGCCAACCGGTCGCTCACCGGCACGCCACCATCGGCTATCGGGAAGTGCCTGTAAGCCGGCTGGCGATGCAGCGGCTTTGAGTAATAGATCGCGGTCGGAATGCCTTCGGTTTTAAGCGCGGCCGCCACCCGATCACGCCGGCCCGGTTTGAGCCGCACCGTATATTGCGCCCATACTGAGGTCGATTGATTGCCGATGCGGGGCACGATCACGATGTCGGCGAGAGCGGCCAAATAGCGTGCAGCGACGCGATTGCGCGCTTCGATCTCGTCGGGGAAGATTTTCAGTTTCTCGATCAATACCGCAGCCTGAATGGTATCGAGCCTGCCGGTAATGCCGATGCGCGCGGCCTCGGAGCGATCGGCGCCCTCGCCGTGGAGCCGGATGCTCTTTACGCGCGCCGCTAAGGCATCGTCATCGGTGAAAACGGCGCCGCCGTCGCCATAGCAGCCAAGCGGCTTGGCCGGAAAAAAGCTCGTGGCGGTGGCCGTCGCCATGGTGCCTAACCGCCTGCCACGATAGCTTGCGCCGAATGCTTGCGCCGCGTCGTCGAGCACCAAAAGGCGGTGCTCGGCTGCAATCGCGGCGATCACATCGTGATCCGCGGCCAGGCCAAATAGATCGACCGGGATGATGGCGCGGGGGTTAAGCCCCAACCGTTTCGCGGTAGCAATGGCCCGCGCGCAGCTCGCCGGGTCGAGATTGAAAGTGTCCGGAAGCACATCGGCGATAATCGGCGTCGCGCCAAGTAGTGCAACCATCTCCGCCGTCGCATGATAAGTGAAGGATGGGCAGACCACCGCATCGCCGGGGCCGATCTGCCAAGCCATTAACACAAGAAGCAACGCATCAGTCCCGCTGGCGCAACCGATCGCATGGCGCGCGCCACAGAATGCCGCAAGCTCAGCCTCAAGGACGTGCACTTCGGGACCTTGAATGAACTGGCAGTGCGCCAGCACGCGCGCCACGGCGTCGTCGATAGCGCGGCCAAGACGGCGGCGTTGAGCTACCACATCGATGAATGGAATCGGTCGCTCTTCAACCCGCGCGTGTTGATTCATGTTCGGCCTTGAAAATGCTTCTTATCGAGCCTGGCAAAATACAACTTAGCCGACCACGCGCCGCGGCGCCTGACGTTGTGCCACAACGGTACGCGCTGACCGCGCATCGAGGCAACGGATCGCGATCTCGAGACTGGCGACCGCCTCTTCGCCCGTCACAGCCGGTGTCTCACCGCTGCGGATCGCGCTGACGAAGGCCACCAACTCCGAGCGCAACGGCTCGGCATAGCCGACTGACAGATGTCGCATCGAATAGCTGCCGTCCGGCTGAAAGCCGAAACATTCAGTCACCTGAAGGGTCAGCAGATCGCCGATCAGATACTTGTCGCGCGTAGCGATGTGTACGGTGCGAGCCTTGAATGGCGTCAGCCAATTCGTATTGATGTGGGCAAGCACCCCGGAAGCGGTGCGAAACTGCAACAGCGCGATATCCTCCCGCTCGGCGACGGCGCTTGAGGTCTGCGGCTGGATCTCGACGATTTCCGAATCAGTGAACCAGCGGATAAGGTCGATGTCGTGCACCGCGAGATCGATGACCACGCCGACATTCGACATCCGTGGCGGAAACGGTCCGACGCGGGTAATGGCGATCGAGAGAATATCCTGATCTTTGATGGCGCGCTTGATCGACTGAACCGCGGGGTTGAAGCGCTCGACATGGCCTACCATCAATGTGACGCCGGCCCGCCGCGCGGCGGCGACAATGGCGCGGCTTTCCTCCACTGTGGAAGCAATCGGCTTCTCCACCATCACGTGGATGCCACGGGCGGCGCAATCGATTGCTATATCCCGATGAAAGTGGGTCGGTGCGGCAATGGTGACGGCATCGACGCCGTGGCGTACGAGATCGCCGGCATCGGCGAACGAGGCGCAGCCGAGTGAACGCGCGACTTGCTCGCAACGTTTACGATCCGGATCGGCGACGCCAACCAGTTTGACTCCGGGTAATTCCGCCAAGACGCGGGCATGATTGCTGCCCATTACGCCGACGCCAATTACGCCGACGCGCAAGACGCCGTCGCCGCCGAATTTCTCAGCCTCACCCATGAAAAGCCCCCGCCCAGAGCCAATCCCTGGTTTCCGTTAGCATGTCCGATCGCGACTGGCGACCGGGCTAATGTAGGAATCCATACACAAATTGCTTCAGAGGCTTACGGCCGGCCTTTCCCGCCGGCACCGCCATAAATGGGCAACGTTTTGAATTTGCTGGCATCCTGGAAACAACCCCAAACCCTCACGACCGGCGGTAATCGTCCTCGATGCGGACGATGTCGTCCTCGCCGAGATAGCTACCGGTCTGAACCTCGATCAGTTCGAGATCGATCTTGCCGGGATTTTCCAGCCGGTGCTTCGCCCCGATCGGAATGTAGATTGACTCATTTTCGTGCACCGTCTTGGTCTCGTCGCCAATGGTAACGCGAGCGGTGCCGCGCACCACGATCCAGTGTTCGGCACGGTGGTGATGCATCTGCAGCGACAGGCGTCCGCCCTGCTTCACCACGATACGTTTGACCTGAAAGCGCGGCCCGCTATCGATCGCCTGATAGGAGCCCCATGGCCGATGTACTTTCAGGTGCTCCTCGGTAACCGCCGGCGCCACTTTCTTTAGCTGCTGCACCAGTCGCCGCAACCCGTCGCCGTCTTCGCGTTTCGCCACCAGAACCGCATCTTCGGTGGTAACGACGACAAGATTGTCCACTCCAAACAGTGCGACCAAATGTTTGTCGCTCATGACATACGAACCGCGTGAATCGACGAACACGACCGAGCCGTGACCGAAATTGCCCTGGGCATCGCGATCGGACAATTCCCAAACCGCTTGCCACGAACCGACGTCCGACCAGTTGTACGATACCGGCATGACTGCCGCGCGTTCGGTGCGCTCCATTACCGCATAGTCGATCGACTTCGTGCCGGCCCGCGCGAACGATTCAACATCGAGGGTGATGAAACCGAGATCGCTGCCGGCGCGCTGGACGGACTCCATGATTGCGTCGAGGCTGTCGGGTTCAAACTTTTTATATTCACCAAGCAGCAAACCGGCGCGAAACATGAAATTCCCTGAATTCCAGAGATAACCCTGCTCGACGTAGCGCTTAGCATTTGCCGCGTTCGGCTTTTCGACGAACTTGTCCACGGCAAAAATCTGCGGGCCAACCGATGCGCCGGCGCTAACGTAGCCATATTCGGTTGCCGGACGCGTCGGGCGGACGCCGAATGTGACGATGCGATCTGCGCCAGCAGCATCGGCGGCGAGACGACAAACCTTAGCGAAGGCTGCCGGATCGGAGATGACGTGATCGGCGGCGAGCGCGACGACTACGGGATCATCGTCGCGCTTGGCGGCAAATGCCGCGCCCGCGGCAATAGCCGGCCCGGAATCCCGTCGTACCGGCTCGAGCAGGATGTCGGCCTCGACACCGATTTCGGCCAGCTGCTCGGCGACCAAAAACCGGTATTGCGCGTTGGTTACAACGATCGGGCGGCCGAACAGGTGCGGGTCCGAAACCCTGTGAAGGGTATCCTGAAAGGTCGAATGCGCACCAAATAATGGTAAGAATTGCTTGGGGCGGCCTTCGCGCGACGCCGGCCACAGCCGCGTGCCGGCGCCGCCGCACATGATCAGGGGGATAATTGTTGGAGCCAAGTTCGTTGGAGCCAAGTTCGTACCTGCGATTGCTTCGATGTTTACTTCTTGCGCAGGACCCGTCCCGCGACCGCGTCGAGCTTCTTGAGAAGCTTCCGATCGCGTGCTTGCGGCGCGGTGATCAGCGCATTGTCGAGGGCGCGATCGGATCCGATCGGGCATGGCTCATGGGCGCGCGGGAAGTCGCGTGCGAGCCGCGCTACCAGGCGCGCGGCCTTCTCGGCGTTGGCCATGAGCACCTTGATGATGTCCTGCACAGTGACTGCGTCATGGTCCGGATGCCAGCAGTCGAAGTCCGTGACCATAGCGACGGTTGCGTAGCAAATCTCCGCTTCGCGGGCGAGCTTGGCTTCCGGCATGTTGGTCATGCCGATCACTGAATAGCCGAGATTTTTATAGGTAAGGCTTTCCGCGAGTGTGGAAAATTGCGGCCCTTCGATGCAGACATAGGTGCCGTCCCGAACCAATTCGATGCCTTCGGCCATCGCCGCCTCGCCGATATGGATGCGCAGCCGCGGCGATACCGGATGCGCCATCGATACGTGCGCGACACAGCCTTTGCCGAAAAACGAGCTCTCCCGCTTATGGGTGCGGTCGACGAATTGGTCGACCAGAACAAACGTCCCGGGCGGCAGATTTTCCTTAAACGAGCCGCAGGCCGATAATGAAACAAGGTCGGTAACGCCCGCGCGCTTGAGCACATCGATATTGGCGCGATAGTTGATGTCGGATGGCGAATGGCGATGGCCTTTATCGTGTCTCGATAAGAAAACAATCGGTAGTCCGGCAATTTCGCCGATCCGCAACGACGCGGACGGCTGACCCCAAGGACTTTTAATCGTCTTCGATCGCACCTTCTCAAGCCCGGGAAGATCGTAAATCCCCGAGCCACCAATAATGCCGAGTACAGCCTTCATGAAAAATAATTCCTTGCGTTGCGATCTGATGCTAGTGCCCCGATTCCGAAATTCGCACGCTTGGTCGGCACGCTCTCATGCGAACTTCGGAATCAAAGGGACACTACCAAATATATAATTCTAGTGCGGTTTTTGGATTTGAAGTTCCTATGAGAGCTTCCGACTGAACTGTAGGAACTTCAAATCCACCGCACTAGCGGCGAACTCATAACCGGGAAGTCAATGCTGCAACAGCACCATCGAAATCGCCGGCACGTAAGTAATGATCATGAGCGCCACGAAATTGAGCAGCAAGAACGGTAAGACGCCGACATAGATTCGGCTTAGTGGCGCATCGAATATCGCTTGCGATGAAAATAGATTAAGCCCGAACGGCGGTGTGTACATGCCGAGGCTGAGATTGACGGCAACGATGATTCCGAAATGAATAGCATTCACGCCAACGCCGCGAACCACTGGCAAGAGCAATGGTGTGAGGATGAGGATGGCGGCGGGCGGCTCAAGAAAGCTTCCCGCCAACAGCAGCCCGACGTTCAGGCAGAGCAGCAGCTCCCACTTCGGCATATTGAGTGCGTTGATGGCGCCGACGATCTGTTGCGGGATTCCGCTGGTCGTTAGCAGCCAGGAATAGATGCCGGCAGAGGTCACGATGAGCAGAATTTGCGAAATGAGATACGCCGAGGCGAGCAGAATGCGCCAAAATCCCGCGAGATCGACTTCGCGGTAGACCACCATGGTCACGAACAATGAGTACACCACGGCAACGCCGGCGGCTTCCGTCGGCGTGAACACGCCGCCATAGATGCCGCCGAAAATCACCGCGAGCGACCCAATCGACCAGCTCGCCTCCTTGCTGGTCTTCCATATCGTTTCCCAATGCGCGCTGGTGCCGAGCGGAACGCGTTTAATTTTGGCGTAGCCCATGACGTAGGCCGCGTCGATCAGTCCAATCAGAATGCTGGGCAGAATACCGGCGGTGAACAGAAGAACAGCGGATTGTTCCGCCGAAACGGCATAAAGGATCATCGCGATCGACGGCGGGATCACAACCGCAATGGCGCCCGACGAGGCGATCAGGCCGACGGCAAAACGCTCGTTGTAGCCCCCCGCTTTCAGCGCCGGATAGATCATGCGGCCCATCGCGACCACCGTCCCGACCGCGGTATGCGACATCGCTCCGAACAGTTCGGAAGCCGCCACCGTGGTTACGGCCAGCGAGCCGCGCACGCCACCGACCATCGCCATCACCATGGCAATAATCCGCCGCGCGATGCCGCCTTGCGCCATGATCTCGCCGGCGAGGACGAAAAACGGCACCGCAAGCAGCGGAAAGTTATCCAGGCTGCCAAACATCGAGGTTTGGATTGCTTCGGTAGGAACGTCGGCGACCGTCAGAACGGCGACAATTGAGGTGACCAGCAGAATGAGAAAAATCGGAAAGCCGAGGATAAGGAGTGCCCCCGGCAGGCCAAAGAAAACGAGATAGGCCATCGCGGCAGGCTCCTACTGCGATGCCGCGGCGCGGGATGGCGAACCGCGCCGCGATCGCGTAAGAAGCCGGGCGGCGACCAGCAGACCCATCAAGCTGTAGCCGAGCGGCACCATCATCTGCGGAATAAAGAGCGGAAAGTTCGCCGCCTGGCTTCGCTGATCGAACGCCGCGAGCTGAGATATAACGGGCCAGGCAAAGACCGTGACGGCTACGGCTGCCGCGATCATCACGAGTTCCGAGAATATGTCGACCACTTCACGCAGCTTTGGTGGCAATATCGCCAGCACGACATCCATTCGGATTTGACGTCCCTCCCAGGCTACGGCGCAGCAGCCGGTAAACACACAGCCCACCATGAGAAACAGCATGATCTCTTCGGCCCATGGGATCGACACGCTGAAGAAGTAGCGACCGACAATATTGACAAAATTGATGCCGACGCTGGCGATCAAAAATAGCGCCGCCGCCGTGCGCGTGACGGTGAGGAGACCACGAACGCCTGTGACTATGCGATCGAGCACGGGTGAGTCTCTAAAGTGTAATGCACAATGGGCCGGCGCTTGAGGACTTTAAATCGCCGCGATCGAAAACAAACGCGCCTGGTTCACTGCGTCGCCCCCTGCGCGGTCCGTTTGGCCGCCTCCGCTACAATCTCATAGGCATCGTGGAGCGCAGGCTTTGGCCGCGATACGTCCTCGCCGACGCTGGCGATGGTCTGCATCAATTTCGCCTGTTCCTCCGGCGCAAGGCTGATCAGTTCGCCGCCGCTGGCAGTCCATGTTTCGCGCGCCTTGTTGAACAGTGCGAGCGCAGCCGGATTGATCGCCACCGTCTCGGCGGCTGCGTCCTTGTCGATGATCTTCTGCAAGTCCAGCGGCAACGAGTCGTACCAAGTCTTGCTGATCTCGACCATCAGGAAGATCGACGGCTGATTGATCTCGGTGACGTATTTCGCGGCATCCTGATAGTGAAAAGCGGAGAACACGGTGATGCCGGCAATCGCACCGTCGATCGCGCCCTGCTGGAGCGCCGGCAAAACGTCAGCCAGCGTCATCGCGACCGGGGTCGCGCCTAACCGCTTGAGCGCCTCGGATTGAAAGTCGGACGCGAATATGCGGATCTTCTTGCCCTTGAAATCCGCCAAAGTGCGGATCGGCGCTTTTGACGCAAGCGAATCCGGTTGGACGATGAACATTCCGGCGCCGTGCAATCCCTTATTGGCGCCAAGTCCGAGCATCAGTTTGAGCACTGCCGGATCGGCGGCGAGGCGCTGACCGTGCTCAATGGAATTCACCAGCCCTGGTGCGGCCATGACTTCGAAGCGCTCGTCGACGCCGACAAAAAATTCCGGCGGAACAACCGCAACTTGGATTGAGCCGAACTGCACGCCTTCGATCTGCCGCGGGATCGATCCTAATTGACTCGCGGGATAAACCTCGCCTTTGATCCTGCCGCCCGAGTCGCGCTCGACCGCGGCGGCGAAATTCTTGGCGAGCAGGTGCGGGCCGTCATTGATGGTGGGTACGGTTATCTTCATCACGTAGGTTTTGTCTTGCGCGTGCGCTGCCGCAAGCCAGAACATGAGCGGCATCGTAATAGCGCCCGCGACGACCCGCGTCAGGCGATCCCACCACACCAAGCGCATAAGTTCCTCCCCTCGGTCCTTCCCCCAGCCGATCAAGCGTAAAAGGCCGCCCTAACGGGTCCGTTGCGCCGCCTCGCTGATAATATGATAGGCGGCATGAAGCTCTGGCTTGGTCGCGGATACATCTTCTCCGACGCTTGCCAGCGCGTTGATCATCGCTGACTGCTCCTCCGCCGGCAAGCTGATCAGTTCGCCGCCGCCCGAAATCCAGTCCTGCCGCACCTTGGCGTTGAAATCGGTCACCCACGAATTGATGTTCACCGACTCAGCGCCCGCAGCTTTGTCCACGATCTCCCGCAAATCCGCCGGCAAGCCGTCGTACCATTTTTTGCTGAGTTCAACGATCCCAAAGATGACGGGTTGGCCGATCTCGGTGACATATTTCGCCGCATCCTGATAATGCATCGTGGCAAACACTGTGGTGCCGGCGATGGCGCCGTCGAGGATATTATCCTGCAGCGCCGGCAGCACTTCGCCCAGCGTCATGGGCTTTGGCGTAGCGCCGAGGCGTTGCAGCGCCTCCTTCTGAAATTGAGAAGCGAAAATTCGAATCTTTTTTCCCTTGAAATCGTCGAGATGACGGATGGGCCTTATGGCGACGACAGAAGACGGGGTGACCATGAACAGCCCGACGCCGTGAAGTCCCTTGTCGGCACCGAGCGCGAGCATCAACTGCTTGACGGCCGGATCGGCGGCCACGCGTTGTCCGTTCTTTGTCGAAGTAACAAGACCTGGCGCCGCCAGAAGCTCGAAGCGTTCATCGATGCCGGCCAGAAATTCGGGCGGAACAACAATGCATTGGATGGCGCCGAACTGAACGCCTTCGGCCTGACGCTGGGTCGAACCCAATTGGCTGCCAGGGTAAATCTCGACCTTAATGCGGCCTGAGGACTCTTTTTCAATCGCGGCCGCATAGTTTTTCGCGAACTGATGCAAGGCGTCATTGATGGGGGCAAGCGCGATTTTCATCACGTACGGTTTTTCGCCGGGCTTGTCCTGCGCGGCGAGCGCATCGGATCGCGGCGCCAGCAAGATCAAGAGTGCGACAAGGATCGCGCACGCTGCCGCTTTACCTCGCGTGGCGAACATCGGTGTTTTCAGGCAGCCGCTCATTCGCTCCGCGCCAGCGCGTGGGATGCTCGATTACTACTTGGCAGCTTGCTGCGCCCGCGCGGCGGCGTCGGTGACAATTTTATAAGCTGCCGCGAGCTGTGGGTTAGACTTCGACACATCTGCCCCAACGCTCGAAATTGTCTTTAACAATATAGTCTGCTCTTCGACAGGCAGCATGATTTCCTCACCGCCGCTCGCGGCATAAGCGGCTTCCGATTTGCTCCGCAAATCGGCTGCAATCGGGCGGATCGCTGCGGACTCCTGCAACGCATCACGTTCGATGAGCTCTTGCAAATCCTTGGGCAAGCTGTCGAACCACTTCTTATTGATCTCGGCGGTAATGAAAATGCCAGGCTGGTTGATCATGGTCACGTATTTTGCAGCATCGACAAAATGCATGTGCGCGACTGGGCCCATTCCAGTGATTGCACCGTCTATCGTGCCCTGTTGGATGGCCGGCAGTACATCGCCGAGGGTCATGGCGACGGGCGTCACGCCAAGGCGCTCAAACGCCTCGCTTTGAAATTTCGACGCGAAAATTCTGATCTTTTTGCCCTTGAAATCGCCGATATGGCGGATTGGATTCTTGGCAACGACGTCCGCCTGGTCCGCCATGAACAAGCCGACACCGTGCAGGCCTTTATCGGCGCCGAGGCTCAGCATCAACTTACGGACCTCCGGATCGGCAGCGACGTTCTGGCCTTGCGCCAGCGAACTTACCAGCCCAGGTGCGGCCAGCACCTCGAAGCGCTGATCGAGCCCAACCATGAATTCCGGGGGAACGACTTCACATTGAATCGCTCCAAATTGAGTGCCCTCGATCTGCCGCGGGATGGAGCCGAGCTGGCTTGCCGGATAAACTTCGACTTTGATGCGGCCGCCTGAGTCCCTTTCCACGGCCGCTCCGAAATTCCTGGCATAAGTGTCGGGAACATCGTTAATGGTGGGCGTCGAAATCTTCATCACATAAGTGTCGCCAGCGGCTTTGTCTTGCGCCGCCGCTGCATGCGGCAGGAGCGTCACTGAAGCGGCCAGTGCACTGGCGCCGAGGATCAAACGTGCAAAATCGGAATTCTTTATCGCGTGCATGTTGTCCTCCCTGGCGCTGTTCTCCCGGCCGCTCGATTTGGCGCCGCCGCATCGAGGCGGCAGCTTTTCCAGTGAGGCCCCGCAGGGGCCTTCGATCACTGCTTGGTCGATTCCATTACGCCGGCAAAATTTGGCACCGCATCGCGCAACACGCCGTAGATTGCGGCGCGCTCGCCAGCATCCAGATCATGCTTGAGTTTAGCGATCCAGCTCTCGACCATTTCGACAGAAGGGCAAACTGGGGCGGCGGCGACCACGCCTTCGATTCCAATTTCGGAAGTCGGCTCCTCGTGCGCGAACAGAATTTCGTTCAGCCGTTCGCCCGGTCGAATGCCGGTGAAAACTATATCGACATCCCGACCCGGCTCGAGGCCGCTAAGGCGAATCATCCGTTCCGCAAGATCGACAATTTTGACAGGCTGACCCATGTTCAGCACATAAACCGACGTGCTCGAATGCGCCGTGCCGAGCGCGTGGCTCGCAGCGGTTATGACGAGGTCGCAAGCTTCGCGGATCGTCATAAAATAACGCACCATATCCGGATGCGTCACCGTAACTGGCCCGCCCGCTTCGATCTGAGCCTTGAATTTTGGCACGACCGAACCATTGGAGGCCAGCACGTTGCCGAATCGCACCGCGATCATGCGCGTCGGCGGTCCGCCACCGTTGGTGCGGTTGGCGCCGTTGCCGTCTCCATCCAGGGCCTGACAATACATTTCCGCAAGCCGCTTGGTCGCGCCCAGCACCGAGACCGGGTCGATCGCCTTATCGGTCGAGATCATCACCATCGCCTTGGCCCCGGCACCGCGCGCGGCGTCAGCGACGTTGACCGAGCCAAACACGTTGGTCTTAATGCCCTCCTCCCAATCGCGCTCCAGAAGCGGCACGTGTTTGAGCGCGGCGGCATGGAAAACAAGATTAGGCTTGCAATCGGCGATCAGTTTGAAGATTCGATCGCGGTCGCGGATATCGGCGATGCGTCCGTCGATTATCGTGTCGCTCGATTTGACCGCCAATCGCTCGAGGACTGCGTGCAATGCCGGTTCTGAATTTTCGACGACCAGCAATCTTCCAACGCCAAAATTGACGACCCGATCGCAAATTTCGGAGCCGATCGAGCCGCCGCCGCCGGTGACCACGATCGTTTTGCCGCGAATAAAATGTTCAAGGCGGCGATAATCGATTTTCACGCTCGGCCGCAGCAGCAGGTCCTCGACATTGATCGGCGTCAGGCGCAAAGCCTCGTCGCCGCCGCCGAGCGAGGGCATGCGGCTGGCGGCGAGGCCGAGGCGGCGCGCCAACATGAGCATCGTTTCCGGATGCTGGTCCGGCTCAAGCGCGCTCGGCGTGAGAACCAAGCGACTGACGCTGATGCCTTCCGACCGTAAGCCAACGATGACCGATCCCAGATCGGTGAGGAAACCGCGCACCGGCACGTCGCGCAGCGCTTGGTCCTGGTCGGCCGAAGATGGAGAAAGAATCCCAACCGGCATGACGTTCTTCACTGCACCGCTCTCGATCGCGCGTAGCAGCACCTCCGCGTCCGCGGCGCGTCCAGCGATCAGCGTCGGCATGGCATCCGGGCCTTTGACGTGCTGCTGTGTTCGCGAAAGTCTGAACAGCCGATATGCGATCCGCGGCCCGCCCAAAAAGAACATTTGCAGGAACCAATAGAGCGCGATCGTGATCTTGCCGAAGAAGAACGTACCGTACAGTGCCGGATACAAAAGCACGTAATCGAGTACCAGCAGCGAAATCGCGAGAACAGAAACGGCCCGGAAAATGTTGCGCAGATCCGGCAGCGAAGCGAAACGCCACTTCGCCAAGTAGAGGTGAAAATACCAATAGATCATTCCGGCATAGGCGATGTAGCAAGGCAGGATAAAAACGAGCCAGGAATAGCGTTCCTCCAGCCCGCCGTTCTGCCCGTTCTCGAAACGGATATAGAGCGTCGCCAACATCGCCAGCACGGTGACGACGAGGTCGTGCCCGACGATCAGAACGCGCCGCGGATTGCGCAAAAATCCCCTCATGTCGCCATTATAGCCCACGCCTTGCGGCGAGAAAAAACGTTATTCCGAGGCCCTCTAAGGCGAATGCGATATCGGCTTTTCGTTTACGCATGATCTTTGCGGCCTGCCTTCGGCCGCCGAAGCATCGAACGGAGGAACAAAGGATTGGCTTTCGGGAATGTGCTTTAACAGCGATGATATTGCCGGAACCAGGCAACGAAGTTTCGCACGCCGTCCTCAATCGAGGTCGCCGGACGAAAACCGACATCCCGCATCAGGTCGTCGACATCGGCACAGGTCTCCGGTACGTCGCCGGCCTGCATTGGCACAAGTTCGACCTTCGCTTTGCGCCCAAGCTCTTGCTCCATGAGCGCGACGACGCGAGGAACTTCGACGGTGCGATTATTACCGATATTGTAGATTCGCCATGGCGCGGCGCTTGTTGCTGGATCCAATTTACCGTCCGATGGCACTACATTCTTTTTTGGTATTCTTGCGATAACGCGCTCGACCGCTTCAACGACGTCGTCGACATAGGTGAAATCGCGCCGCATGCGCCCATGATTGAACAACCTGATCGGCTGACCCTCGGCGATAGCTTTGGCGAAGATGTACATCGCCATGTCAGGACGCCCCCACGGACCGTAAACAGTGAAAAATCGCAAACCGGTCGCCGGCAATCCGTAAAGATGGCTGTAAGCATGCGCCATCAGTTCGTTCGCTTTCTTGGTCGCGGCATAAAGACTGATCGGATGGTCGACATTATCGTGGACCGAAAACGGCACGTGCGTGTTGGCGCCATAGACCGAGCTCGAAGAGGCAAAGACGAGATGACCGGTTCGACGATGGCGGCAGCCCTCGAGAACATTGAGAAAGCCGGCGAGATTGGCGTCGAGATAAGCGTGCGGATTTTGCAGGGAGTAGCGAACGCCGGCTTGCGCCGCGAGATGCACGACCGGTCCGAACTTGCCGTCGCGAAAAATACGCTCGGCGGCCCCCCGTTCGGCAAGATCGACTTTGTGGAAGCTGAACTTGTCGAATTTGCCTAAAACGGCTACCCGCGCCTTCTTAAGCGCCGGATCATAATAATCGTTAATGCTATCCAGACCGACCACCGCGCGGCCGCGTTCCAGGAGCCGGCGCGCCAAGGCAAATCCGATGAAGCCCGCGGCGCCGGTAATCAAGACGGCATCTTGCGACATCAAATTATTCTCGGGATTATTCTCGGTCACAGCCGCCATAGTTCGACGGAACCCGGACATTGAGCCCGATCGAGCTGCGATTTCACATCGAGCACGAGGCCGCTGCCGTTTTTTAAGAGTTTCGTCACAAGCGGCCAGCCGCCGCGCACGAACGACTCGTGTGCGACCGCGAATATAACCGCGTCGGCCGGCTGCAGTGCTTCTATGGCCGTGAGATCGAGGCCGTACTCGCGTTTGACCTCGTGCGGATCGGCAAGCGGATCATACACCTGCACCGCGAGGCCGTAGGAGTGCAGCTCATCGACGATATCGGCGACTTTGGAGTTGCGGGTGTCGGGCACGTTTTCCTTAAAAGTCATGCCAAGGATGGTGACCGTGGTAGCTCCGTTCTTTCGTTTCAGCAGGCGGCGAACGCATTCGCGCGCGATCCTTTGCCCGACGCTGTCATTGATCTTTCGGCCGGCCAAAATCACCTGCGGTTCGTAACCCGCCTTCTCGGCGCGATAAGTCAAATAATAGGGATCGACGCCGATGCAGTGACCTCCGACCAGGCCGGGAGTGAATTTCTGGAAATTCCATTTGGTGCCGGCGGCGGCAAGTACATCACCAGTATCGATACCAAGACGTTCGAATAACGCGGAAAGTTCATTCATAAAGGCAATGTTGAGATCGCGCTGCGTGTTTTCGATGACTTTTGCGGCTTCCGCTACTTTGATCGATGGCGCGCAGTGGATCCCCGCCTTGACGACTGCTCCGTATGTCTCGGCAACAATCCGCAAGGTGTTCTCATCTTGTCCAGCGACAACTTTCGTGATCGTCTCGAAGCGATGCTCTTTGTCGCCTGGATTGATCCGCTCTGGCGAATAGCCGAGCGTGAAATCGCGGCCGCAACGCAAACCCGAAGCCTGCTCCAGGATAGGCGCGCAATCTTCCTCGACCGCACCCGGATAGACCGTCGATTCGAAGACCACGATATCACCGCGTTTGAGAAAACGGCCCACCGTTTCCGACGCGCGGAAAACTGCGCTGAGATCGGGGCGACGCGAGGCATCGATCGGCGTCGGCACGGTAATGATGAAAAAATCCGCACGTGCCAAGGCCTCCGGCTCATACGTATAAACCAGCGTCGGCTGAGCCAACTGAGATTTTTCAACTTCGTGGGTCCGGTCGAAACCAGCGCACAGTTCCTCGATGCGTTCTCGGTTGATATCGAATCCCACTACTGCCGCGCCGGATCGCGCAAATGCGACTGCCACGGGAAGCCCGACATAGCCGAGACCGATTACCGCAATATTGCGCTGCTGCACTACTGTATCGCCCGCTGCAATCGTGTTGCGCCTACCGACCTTATTCCGAAACTAAATCTGCGGATCACCTTCGGCAGGTCTCGGTGACGGTGCAAATAAGTATCCCAACCAAGCCAGCGCGCCAGGGAGCGAAGCGAGAATGCTGCTAAGCCCGAAATACATCGAGAACACCAGCGCGCGCTCCGGCGTTAATCCATAGTTGCCGAACAACGAAACCATCGCGAGTTCGCGCAAGCCCCAACCGCCGACGGTGAAGGGAACAAGCGCCACCCCAATCATAACGGCAAAGAGCACGGCAGCATCGGAGGGCGATAGCGCGAGTCCTTGCGCCTGGCCGAGCGACCAGACGGCGGCGATTGTCAGCAGATGAATGACGCAGCCAATGCCAAGGATTGCCGCGGAACGCGATCCGAACACCGCCGCTCGAGCGCCACTGAAGAATCTCGCGATCCAGCGGCCATATTGCCAGTTCGTGAGTGACGGACTCAAAGCTACGCCAAGCAGCAGGCCAATGAGACCGAGGACGATGATAACCGCCAGCAAGATCGCAACCCTGCCCCGATCTTGGTCGAACGCGCCGAAGCTCGACGGCAACAGCAGAATCGCCAGGGTAAATGTGAGCAACAGGCCGATGCCGACGCAGCGATCGATCACCACGCTGATGGTCGCATCGCGCCAATCATTTCCGAAATGCGCGAGAAACCACACCCTCACGCCGTCACCGGCGACCACTGGCAGGATTTGCCCGAAAAACTGTCCCATTGCCGACGCCACAGTGACCCAAAACCAGGTCAACTGTTTGCCGCGCATGCCCAGTATTTTGGCGATCTGCAATAAACGCAGTCCGACGAGCGGGGTCTGAATGATGAGCAGCGAGACGGCTAACACCGCCCAGGGCGCATGCAAATCGGGAAAAGTCCGCTGCAACTCCGCCATGTCAACGTGACGAAGCAAATACCAGAAGCACGCCAGCGTGACGGCTATCTTGAGAGCAAAGACCGCGCTCTGGCTTTTGCTCAGATTCCGCACGGACGGAAGTGCAGTTTGGCGATTCAAATTAGTCTCTCCGTTATGCATTCGACCGGGAATATGAAGTTGTGAAGATCGAAAGAAGCGGCTACTGAAAGCTCAACCTTTTCAACAGAGCGCTGCTGATGTGCGGCATTGCTGGCTTTCTTACCGGCGCCTCGGGCGGTCTCGCACGCCAATTTGCCGACGTGTCTTCGGCCATGGACGTCTGTCTGCAACACCGCGGACCGGACGATCACGGCGTTTGGATCGACGAAGAATCCGGCGTGGCGCTCGTGCATCGGCGCCTCTCTATACTTGATCTGTCCCCCGCGGGACATCAGCCCATGATCTCGGCCGATGGGCGTTTTGTGATCATCTACAATGGCGAAGTTTACAGCCATCAGCCGATCGCCGCCGAACTGGCGGCTCGCGGACACAGTTTCCACGGTCATTCAGACACCGAAGTCATAGTGAACTCATTCGCCGTGAACGGCATTGAGGCGACCCTCAAGCGCATGATCGGCATGTTCGCGATTGCGCTGTGGGACCGTCGCGATCGCACACTGACGCTGATCCGCGATCGGCTCGGCATCAAGCCACTGTATTGGGCAAAATTCGGCAAGCTTTTTCTGTTCGGCTCGGAGCTAAAGGCGCTACGCGCGCATCCCGGTTGGACAGCACAGATTGACCGCAATGCGGTAGCCGCGTTCATGCGGCACAACTACATTCCGGCGCCGCATACGATCTACCAAGGCGTCCACAAGCTCGAACCTGGAACAATACTTACTCTGCCGTGGCAGGGCGAGCCGCAAATCTCTCGCTTTTGGAATGCGCGCACGATCGCGCACAACGGCACGCTTTATCCGCTCGACGGCAGCGATGCCGACCTGACGGAGCAGCTGGAAGCGCTGCTCCAGGACGCCATCGCGCGGCGCATGATCGCCGATGTGCCGCTTGGCGCATTTTTGTCGGGCGGCGTCGACTCCTCGACCGTCGTCGCTCTGATGCAGCAAGCCGGCCTGGGGAAGGTCAGAACATTTTCGATCGGCTTCGAAATTCCCGGATACAATGAAGCGCCTTATGCGGCCGCGGTCGCGAACCACCTGGGGACCGATCATACTGAACTCACGGTGACCTCGGGCCAGGCGCTCGATCTCATTCCGCGCCTGCCCGACATCTATGACGAGCCGTTTGCCGATTCCTCGCAAATTCCCACCTATCTTGTTTCGGCAATGACGCGTAAGCACGTGACTGTGGCGCTATCCGGCGATGGCGGCGACGAATTGTTTGCGGGCTACAACCGCTATCAGCTGACGGAACGATTCTGGCAGGCGCTGTCGGTGATGCCGCGCGCGATGCGGAACGCCGCCGCCTCGGCGCTGACGATGGTGCGGCCGGATCGCTGGACCTCGCTAGCGGCAGCGCTACCTGCGCGCCTGCGTCCGCCACAGACCGGCGACAAACTCTACAAGATGGCCGCAGTGCTCAAGCTCGATAGCGCCGACGCAGTTTATCGCCGGCTGGTCAGCCATTGGGAGCCGTCCGAGGTGATGCTGCACGCGCAGGAGCCGCCAAGCATCATCGACGACGAAAAAATCTCGCAAGAATTTCCCGACCTCCAGGCGCGCATGCAGTTTTTAGACCTGGTCACCTACTTGCCCGACGACATCTTGACCAAGGTCGACCGCGCCAGCATGGCGGTCGCATTGGAAGCACGCGTTCCCCTGCTCGATCACCGGGTCGTGGAATTTTCGTGGCGGCTACCGCGCAAAACCAAGGTGCGAAACCGTACCACAAAGTGGATCCTGCGGCAGGTGCTGTACCGACATGTTCCGCGGACACTCATCGAACGGCCGAAAATGGGATTTGGCATTCCCTTGGGCGAATGGCTGCGCGGACCGTTGCGCGACTGGGCTGAGACCTTGCTAAACGAAAACCGGCTGCGCGACGCCGCATTGCTGGACCACAAAGTCGTTCGCCGGTTCTGGCAAGAGCACCTCGACGGCAGCCGTAACTGGCAATATCTGCTTTGGAACGTACTGATGCTGGAAGCATGGCGCGAGCGTTGGGCGTAAACTTTAAGGCGACTTGATACCGACCGCGCACCAGAACGGTTCTTGATTAGAAAAAGTAATATCCTTGAAGCCCGCGCCCGCGAGCATGCGCTCGATTTCGCTGCGTCGGAATCGTTTTTCCAAGTGCGTACAGAACCGATCGTAGGCGTCGGTTCGCATCACATAAAATGATTTATCGGCGTAGTAGGACAGCGGCAGAGCAGTCGCCGACCGGCCATGCTCCGTTAAAAGCCGCGCCAAGCGCGCCAGCGGCCAATAGACCAGCACTGCAATACTTTGACTAATAGCCAACCGCAACGGATGCGGCAGGCGGGAAACGACAAATCGCACGAGATCGGCGACGCGCCAGAGCAGCCGGTACCACATCGGACGGTTGTCGAGCGCGTAATAAAGATAAATCAGGAATGGCGCGTTGGGCTTGAGCTTGTCGGCGATCGCCGCGATGGCAGCTTGCGTGTCGGGGACGTGATGAAGAACGCCGAGCGAGAAAGCGAAATCGAGTGACCTCGACGGCAACGGTATATTCGCGACACTATGACAATGATAGCTGACGTTTTTTGCTGAATGTAAATTATGCTTCGCCACCTCCAGCGCTGCTGGGCTGGGATCGAGCAGATGGAGACGCTCTACGCGCGGTGCAATCAACATCGACCAGCGCCCGCTGCCGCAACCTACATCGAGGCCGACACCGCCACTGGGGGGCAAAAGATGCCAGGGAAAAATGCGGAAATAATCGTCGAATATTGCCTGTCGTTGCTGTTGCGAGAGATGATCCTCGTCCTGCCGGAAGCTCGACCACTCGCGCCCGAAACCACGCGCAACCCGCAGGTCGATGTTGTTGTCGGCGCTAGCTTGCATATTGCGGCACCAGGGGGCGACGCGCCGACGCGCCCGCATCATCCGCCAGGATTTCGGCGATAGGCCGCGGATCTGGTTCGCTCATGGCGCGATAAAGCTTCTCGTAACGCTCGACGCAGCGCTGAAGCGCAAATCGCTGCTCCACCCGGCGACGCGCCGCGTCGCCGTAGCGGAGGCGAATGTCTGGATCGGACGCAAAGCGCGCAATTGCGGCCGCCAAAGCGGATGGATCGCGCGGCGGCACCAGAATCCCTGATTCATTATCCACGATCGCATCTAAATTGCCGCCGACTGCGGTTGCGATCACGGCCAAGTTCGCGGCCATGGCCTCCAAAAGGGCATTCGAAAAGCCTTCTTGATGCGAGGGCAGAATGAAAATATCGCCCGCGGCGAGCAATTGATCGGCTGCCGGTTGCTCGCCGAGCCACCTGACATTGGAGGCAAGGTTTAGCACCGCGGCATGGCGCTTGAGCTCCACGCCCATGCCGTCATCGCGACCAATCGCAAGAACAAGCCAAGGTTTGGGCATCTGCTCCTTGGGCATCTGTTCTTTCACCAGCGCCAATGCATCGAGAAGATCGCGATGGCCTTTATAGGAAACAAGATTGGCGATGACGCCAATCACCAGCGCGTCTTTCGGAATATCAAGCAGCTGTCGTAGACGTTCTCGGTTCGCGGCTGTGGTCGGCGGCGGCATATCGATGCCATTGTGGATCAGCGCGATTTTGCGCGGGTCGCTAACCTCCGTCGCCAGCTGATTTAACACGGCGCGCGAATTGCCGATCAGGCCATGCGTCCGACGATGCAGAAGAAGTTCGAAGCCGCGCAGCAAAGGATATTTCTCACGGTACACAGTCAAGGACCGGCGGCTCATCAGCCGACGCTTGTGACCTGCCATTTCCGCCGCTATCGAGCCATACAGATAAGGCCGCGGCAAAAAAAAATGGACGATGGTCGGCCGCTCGCGCTTGAGAAAACGGGCTAGTGCGACGGTCGCACGCGGCCAATGCAAGAACGCCGTCCGTGGCGGACCTTCGACGCGAACACCTTGCGCTTGTAGCTCGGCCTCCAGCGGTCCTCCCCGTTCCATCGTGTACAGCGCGATATCGATGCCGCGCTGCTTGAGCGCCGGCAGGACCCGCGCAAGGTGCCGCTCGGCGCCGCCGATACCGAGACGCGATGTAACGATTGTGACACGCGGCGTCGCAGGCACGCGAACCAATCAGGACAGCAAACCGCGCTGCTGCATGAAATGAATGATACGGTCGGCAAGATCATCGGCGCTGTCGCTGTGCGCATTGAGGGTCAATTCTGAATTGACCGGCGGCTCATAGGGCGAATCTAGCCCGGTGAAGTTTTGTAACTGGCCGCGCCGCGCCTTCTTATAAAGGCCCTTTGGATCGCGCTGCTCGCAGACTTCGAGTGGGGTGTCGACGAATATCTCGATGAACTCGTCCGGTCCGACCAGTTCGCGCGCCATCTCCCGTTCGGCCTGGAATGGCGAGATAAAGGCGACGATCGTGATCAAGCCGGCTTCGACAAAGAGCTTCGCTACTTCGGCCACGCGGCGGATATTCTCAACGCGATCCGCTTCGGTAAAACCGAGGTCGCGATTGAGGCCATGCCGGACATTATCGCCGTCGAGCACGAATGTGCGCTTGCCCAGCGCGTGAAGCTTCGTTTCAAGATTATTTGCGATAGTGGATTTGCCGGCGCCCGATAAACCGGTGAACCAGAGCAACGCCGGTTTGTGACCGTTGAGCTGCGCGCGCGCTTTCTTTGTGACCTCGAACGATTGAAAATAGGTATTAGCGGCCCGGCGAAGGCCGAAGCGAATGAGGCCTGCCGCAACGGTCGCATTGCTATGCCGATCGACCAGTATGAAACCGCCGGTAACCTTATTGTCTTCGTAGGGGTCGAAGCTGATCGGCTCAACAGTGGCGACGTTAACAAAGGCGATTTCATTGCGATGCAGTTCTTTAGCGGCTAAATGCTCCGGTCCCTCGGCATCGACGCGATATTTCAGCTCGGTCACCATCGCGCCAACCTTCTGCGCGCCGGCTTTGAGCAAATAACCCCGACCTGGAAGAAGCGGGGCCTCTGACAGCCAGACAAGGTGCGCGGCAAAGGCGTCAGCGCGTTGCCGTGGCTTTTCCGCCAATGCGGCAATCCCGCCTCCCGAGCGATCGACCGCATCCGCCAACATTGTCGTAATGGCCTCGGATGTCGAGGCGCCGCTACGCTCGGCATCGGTTTTTCCCTTTGCAACTGAATTGAAGAAGTCAAACTCGGTCGCGACTTGGCGGAGCACATCCATCGCTTGGACATCCAGGCGACGCGGTTCACTCAGCTGCGAAAGTTTATTCAAGCGATCGGCTCCTTCAGCACGCTGCCATATTGCAGCTTCATCCAGTCGCGATAGGCACCGGTCTGGATCGCCCGCCACCAGCTTTCATTGGTAAGATACCAGTCGACGGTGTGGCGCAACCCGTCCGCAAGGGAAGTCTGCGCCCGAAACCCCAGCTCACGCGCCACCTTGTCGGCGCAGGTGGCATAGCGCCGATCGTGGCCCGGCCGATCTTTGACAAAGGTAATCAGCTCGCGGGTGCTGCCGCCGTTGGCGGCCGGACAGGTTGGGAACCGCGATCCAAGAGCCTTGTCGGCAGCGAGGCGGCGGTCGACTTCATCACAGAGGAGACCGACCAGATCAATATTCGCCATTTCGGCGGTACCGCCGATATTGTAGGTCTCACCGAGCCGTCCGCGCTGCAGCACAAGCGCGATTCCAGCGCAGTGATCCGCCACGAAGAGCCAGTCGCGGACATTGCCGCCGTCGCCGTAGATCGGCAACTTCTCTCCGGCCATGGCATTGACGATCATCAGCGGAATGAGCTTTTCCGGAAACTGGTACGGGCCGTAATTGTTTGAGCAATTCGTAATCGTCACCGGCAGGCCATGCGTATGCGCATAAGAACGGACCAGGAAATCGCTGGCCGCTTTGCTCGCCGCATAAGGCGATTTCGGATCATATCGGCTGGTTTCGGTAAATGGCGGATCGTCGGGCTCGAGTGAGCCGAACACCTCGTCCGTCGATATATGATGAAAGCGCCGGCCGGCCATCGAGGATTTCCAGGCGGCCAATGAGCATTCGAGCAATGTGTGCGTGCCAATGACGTTGGTCTGCACGAAGGCGCCGGACGAAACGATCGAGCGGTCGACATGGCTTTCGGCTGCAAAATGCACCACGATATTAAAGTCGTGACGGCGAAATAGTTTTTCCACCAGCCCGGCGTCACAAATGTCGCCGTGCACGAACTCGAATCGTCTATCTCCTGTAATTGACTCGAGATTGGACCGATTGCCGGCATAGGTGAGCGCATCGAGCACGACGATGCTGTCGTTGGGGTGGTGCCGCCGCCAATACCGCACGAAATTGGCGCCGATGAAGCCCGCGCCGCCGGTGACAAGCAGTTTCGCCATTGGCTTAAGCTAAGCCCGATATTGCGCCGCCCGCAGCAGCGCAACGGTGTCGCCGATACCACGCTGCAGGTCGCCTGTGAACGTAAAGCCTCTGTCGATGAACCGCTGCGCTGAGACCTCATAAGACAGTTGATTCATGATCGGGCTATCGACGAAGGAGAGCTTGAGATCTGGCAGCAGCTTGGCGATCGCCTCAACCAGGTCCCGCACCGTGGCGTTCAGAGATAGAACATTGTAGACGCGCCCATCGAACAGGTCGCGTTCGATGATGTGGGCGATGGCGCAGATGGCGTCGCGCAAATCCAAGTAAGGCCGCTTCTGATCGTAAGCAGTGCGCCAGATCGTCAGTGGTTGACGCATCACGGCCTGCCAACAGAATTTATTGACCGCGGTATGAAAGCGCATTCCGGGCGACGGTCCAAAAATCGTGCCGAAGCGGCAGACGACGGCCTTGAGGCCACCGTTGTGAAGCGACTGAAGTAACTTCTCTTCCTTCAACTTGCTTTCAGCATAGGGGCTTTGCGGCTTTAGATCCTCTGCCGGGCAATCTTCCGAAACCGTCTCGGCCTGCGTGCCGTAAACGCTCGTCGATGAGAGATGAATGAGCCGCGCGCCGGTCTCGGCGCATGCCTCCGCAACTTTCGCGGTCGCACTGTAGTTGTTGGCCTCGGTCGCGGCGTGATTACTCACGCTGCCCTCGGCATCGGTCGTGGCAGCAAGATGCACCACGTTCTGCGCCTTTTCGAACAACGGCCGCAAATCGGCTTGGCGTACGTCGGCTTCTATGAAGCGGTATCGTCCATTTTTCGGCAAATCGAACAAAGACGGATAGCGAAGCGTCGCCATATTGTCGATCATTACGATCTCAGCGCCGGGGAAGCGATCCGGCAGCATGCGGATCAGCGCCGACCCGATGTGGCCCAATGCGCCGGTGACGACGATCTTCATGCGTGCACCGACTCGCGAAAGGAGAGAAACTCGGCATAATCGCGGATGTAGTCGTGTGCCTCATAAACCCGGTCACACAGCACAACAAGCACCGAACCGTCGTGCCGAAACTCAACTGTATTCCAAAGACCAGGCGGGACCAGGAGCGCGAGATCGCGCCGATCGAGTGTAAATGTTTTTTGTTTGCTGCCATCCTCGCAAATAACGCCCACGGCGCCGCTGACGCAGATCATGAGTTGCGAGCACAATCGGTGCGCGTGATGGCCGCGTTTGGCGCCAATTGGCGCCGCCAAGGCGAACATGCGTTCGATCCGGAACGGCACCTGTGCGGCAGCTTCGGCCACTACGACTTCGCCATCCGCTCGCGCATGCCGCGGCAGGTCGATAGTTCGTACGTGACTCAGATTGAAAAGATCAGCCGTCATTAGCTATGCCGCCTCGTGCGGCGCGCCAGCAACTCGGGACACAGTCAAGCTGCGTTGGAAATAATCGCGAATCCCGTTTTGCAAATCGACCTGCGCGCGCCAGCCGGTAAGCTTTTGAAACAGAGTTGAATCTCCGACAAAATTTCGCCGCTCGATCGAATTGAGATCGGAAGGTTCGGACACGTTGCGTATCTCGACAGCACGACGCGTGCAGCGCAGCGCTTCCTTGGCGACGAGGTCAAATGCTTGGGCAAGCGTATAACCACGACCGCTGGCAATCACGTAATGGCTGCCATCGCGAACTTGGTCGGACACCAGCGCCCGACAAAATGCGTCCACCACGTCGCCGATAAAGATGAAATCACGGACGTATTCACCCTTCCCATAGAGCGTAAGGGTTTCGCCGCGCCCCGCCCGACGCATGATTTCGTTGAGAATGCCACGATTGGAATTGATCGAGGCGATACCGGAACCGTAACCATAGACATTGGCCAAACGCAGGCTGCATGCACGAAGGAAACCTTGCCGCGTTGCATCACGCAGCATGGTCTCGCATTCCAGTTTGTGCCGATCGTAAACTGTGCACGGCTCATCTTGGATTTGCTCACTGACGGGAATGGGCGGTGCGTGGCCGGCGATTGTTACCGTACTGGCAAAAACCACCGGGAATGGGCGGCGACAATTTCGCGCAGCGCGAATAAGGGCCTCGACCGGCTCGACGTTGAGTTCGCGCTCCTCCTTCGGATTAGCTTCAGCGGCACGCAGGTCGGTGCGGGCAGATAGATGGACGACTGCATCGGCGCCATCGAGCAACGTTTGCCAGCTCTGCTCTTTACGCAGATCGGCCTGCACATGGTCGATTGTCCCGCTGGCTCGGTCAAAATTTTGGGGAACGGTTGCGCGCGAGACAAGGCGTAAGGCGCATCCTTGGCTTGACAAGGATTTAGCCAGTGCGCTGCCGATATAACCCCGCGCCCCAGTGATGACGACAGTGCTCATGCTTTGTTGCTGCAGAATAGAAAGCTACTAGTATTCGACAGCCGCAATGAAGAAGGAAAATTATCCATCGGCAATGGACCGTAGCGGCCGGCTATCTTGGCGTCGCAGTCCAATCGCAGCACAAGCCTGTAGCTGTTTCGCTCTACTTCGGCGATAAAGTCACGAGCATTCAAGAACCAGTGTCGAATTTTACTGCCGTAATAGTTTTGCAGCGTCACAAAGCTTTCGAAATCACCGACGAACATGTCCGTCAAGCTGAGAAACCGCGCATTGTATCGTGCAAGGCACGCCAAGAGGCTACGCCAATCATCGATATATTGCATGACGCTCGCGGCGTGCACGATATCGAACCGCGCCGCGCCGGGTAATTCGCTCTCAAACGTTGGGCCTTTCTTGCCGTCAAACAGCTGGCGTCCTGCCAGCGCAATCCCGTCAACGTCAACAACGGAATAATCGAGCCGATCGACGGCCTTCGGCATCGTCGCGGCTAACACCAGATAGCCCGTGCCGAGGCCGCCGCCGAAGTCGAGAATGCTTACCCGCCTCTGTTCAGTGAGCATCGTTGCGACAACCGGCGGCAAAACCGCATTGCGTTGGCGCAGCGCATAATCAAGCGGTTGTCGGGCTTGCACCTGGGCCGCGGCCTGACGTGCGGCCTGGATGCTGCGTTCGCGCCAGACCGGACCGTCGAAGCCTGGTCCGATAGCAGGAGCTTCCGCGAAAGAGGCATAGACGCCCTCCCACACGTTAAAGTCCGCCGCCGCAATCGTTTCGCTGGACGTTTCGCTAGCAGGACGAGAGATTTGCTGCGTCATCCGAAAATGCCATCAACACCCGGCGCCACTGAAGCTCGCGGCCGCATGCGGCAAGCACTCGCGCTTGAGTTCCCGCAATCTTGGGTAAGCGCGGTCGCGCGCCGAAACGACGGGATCGCGGAGCGGCCATTGAATGGCGAGATCCGGATCGTTCCAAACCAGGCCGCCCTCGTCGCCAGCATCGTAGATCTCGCTGACTTTATAGTGCAAGTCCGCGAAATCGCTCAGCACGCAGAAACCGTGGGCGAATCCCGCTGCCATGTAAATCTGCCGCGGCCCATCCTCGTTCAATTCTTCGCCGTGCCAGCGCCCGAATGTCGTCGAGTCCGGTCGCAGATCGACGGCCACATCAAAGATTTGGCCGCGCATGACCGTAACAATCTGCGCCTGGGGTCGCCTGACTTGAAAATGCAGTCCTCGTAAGACGCCCTGTCGCGACCGTGAGTGATTGTCCTGCACGAAGGCTTCCGTGATTCCATGGTCGCGGTAACGCTCCGCCTGAAACGTCTCCAGGAAAAAGCCGCGTTCGTCCCGGTAGCTTCGTGGTTCGATCAGAAGCAAGCCGGCAAAACCAGTTTGTTTAACCTGCATGAGATTCCGACGAAATTACGCGTACCTCGCTTGACCGGTGCTGGCAGCATGGATGCTAAATACCGTATTCATTCCCTGCTCCTCGAGATCGATTTCGTCGAGGAGCTCCCGACCGCTAAGGTCATAGCACGCGACGCGGGTCGGAGCAGGCGAATAGCGCTCGGCATGGCGAAAGCCATGGCGAATCCAATCGAGATTTTGGCGGAGTGCCGTATAGCGGATTCGTGAGAAACCAATCCACGCCTTGTCGCCGAGCGGCAAGATGCCCCGGCACCAACCAAGCGGGCGGTCATGATACGAGCTGCCGATCCCGTTGAGGTCGAGGTGTTGTTGTTTTCCCGACACCAAGTCGAATCTCAAAATCGAGCCGTTGACCGTAGTGAAATATATTTCCTCGCCGATGACGTGACCGTCGTGCACTCGCTCCTCGCCCAATCGGAAGATGCCTCTACCATTGGTTTTTCCATCAAGCGGCACGGCGTCACGCTGTTCGAAGCGTGTGACCCAGGGAGCGCCATCAAGAAAAAATACGAAATTGGGATGCGCAAGATGCGGTTTTGTCGTTGCCACCTTGCGATAATCAATCTTGGGCGAGAACCGATCCCACACTGAGCCGCCAATCACGCTCACCAAGCGCACGAGCTTTCCGTCCGGTTCTAGCTCAGCGACGGCGTCAAGCCCTGTGACAGCGACAAACAAACGACCATCGGGCGCCACCGCAACGTGATGAACATCATTGAAGCATGGCAGTGAAATGATATTTCGTATCGCGAAGGAGGGAAAATCACAGATCAATATCTCCGTCTGGGTGCACAGATAAGCCCGATTACCCTCGACGGACGCAGCTTTGAAAACGATGGATGGCACGTCGGGGCAGTGCTGCGGCGGCGATTCATATTCCAACACGCGCTGAATACGGCCATCTTCAATTTTGACGACAAGCGCCTTTTTGTAGAGCCTCCATTCTCGCGTCCAGTGCGGTACGCCGCGTTGTTCTCCACCGACAATCCAAAGTGTTTCTGACATCTGTTTTCGTAGAGGCTATCCACGCTTTTAACTTTCACGCGTGGAGCGCAGAGACTGATCCGATTTAGCCGCGGTTTGTCAGCAACACCATGCGCTGGTCACGTGGATGGCCCCACTCGCCAATGTAGGACATTGACCAGCCGCACTGTTCAGCAATTTTTGCGATCTGACCACGCGTGTAAAAGAACGTCCGCTGCGTATTGGGAGCGAATAAACCATTGGGCCAAGCGAACGAACTCTCGTTAAACGTCACGAAGAACTTACAGTTCGGCGCGAAGGCATGCAGGTTGGCCAGACACGTTTCCATCTGGTTTGGCGTCAGGTGGGTGAAAACTGATTGGGCGAGGGCAAAATCTGGTTTTCGATTAAATGGAAATGAAAAACTATTATTGAAAGCAAACTCCGGCTGCTTCTCGCTGATTGTTGCGGCATCGATTTCGGTGGCGAGGCCAGTACGCACCAAAGACTCGTCGCTATCCAAGCCCAAATAGCAGCGCGGATTCAAATAAGATATGAAAAATCTTCCGGCGCGCAGCGAACCGCAGCCGATATCGAGCAATCGATGCTCCGGGCGCAAGCCTTGGTCACGCATAAAATCAAACTGCAATGGTCCAATGACATCCCACATCCCGCCGACGGCGGCGCGATGATTCGCGCGGCGCTCGGGCGGGGCGAGATTGTGCACGTAGACGCGTGCCGCCCTGAGCACCTCGCGTATGGCTTTACGAGCGGACAAGTCTGATGATCTCCAATTGGGGTTTAGATTGCCAGTGGGACGCAAGGTGCGCTGATATGACGGGGCACGTTACTGAGAATGCAGATACTTTTGCTTCAATTTGGTTGTTGGTGACCGGGCTTTATTAACCGCATAAAGGAGAGCCGCGAGCGGAAGCACCAGCACTACCAGCGCTCTGGCCCAATAACTTTCCAATGACAAAATAGTGGATCTAAACGATCGATGCGAAAAATGCGCAACGACCGGCAGCATGATTGCAGCCTTTAAAAAAGTTATTGGTGAACGGAAAAAATAGCCGAGATCATTATTGAGAAGCCAGACATAAAAATACCATCGGCCCAAAGCGTGTGCGCCAAAACTCTTCTTTTTGCTTACAGTGACACTGATTTCGTCATCATCGACGTAATAGACCCGAAACACTTCGTTGACGGCTCGGCTTTTGAACCGCCTTGCAATGTCGAGCCAAACTATCCCTTCCGGCAGGTAGTGGCCGTGAGCGACTTCGGGGAAAGGATAGTGCCGCAAAATTTCGGTCAGCTTACAGGTTCCTTTCTCACCCATAACATGATGGACGTAGCGTAACTCGCGCATGCTGGCGTCGAGCGGCTCAGAAGGGAATCGATCTCCTACAAGCTTGCCATACTGATCGACTGCCAACCCAGTCACGCCACAAAATCCAGATTGCTGATCGGATGGAATAGTATTCCACCAGTACAACATTCTCTCCAAGGCACGTGGGAGACACGCATCATCTGAGTCAAGCGGAACGAACATTTGTCCGCGCGCCTCGCGCACGGCGAGATTGTGGGCGAAATGCTTGCCTGAATGGTCTTGCTTGAAATAGCGGATCGAAAAATCGGCAGACTTGGCCCAATCGACGATCAGCGCCGCGGTATTGTCGGTCGAGCCGTCATCGACCACTAGCCATTCGAAATCACGCAGTGTCTGCGCGCGCAAGCTGTCGTACACGCGATGCAGCGTATGTGCCCGATTGTAGGTCGGGGTAAACACGGTGAATAAAGGTGCGTTGGTCACGAACGAATCCGACACGAGCCTCAGCGCGCGAAAAAGCTACGCACGGCCGCAATCACCCTCTCCACATCGGCATCGCTCAGCTCGGGATAAAGCGGCAGTGAGAGAATTTGCTGACAAATGCGTTCGGTCACCGGCAAGCCGCCGCCCGGCCGAATGATGCGCTCGACATAACCGCGCTGGCGATGCACAGGCACAGGATAATGTATGGCGCAACCGATCTGGCGATCGGAAAGATAGGCCATCAGTGCGTCGCGCTGCGCGCAAGCGATGACGTAAAGGTGATAGACGTGCTCGGTACCGCCACGTTCGGCGGGCGTCGTGATTGGCAGACCGCGAAGACCGCGTTCGTAGCGCCGTGCGATCTCCGCGCGCCGCGTATTGTCGGCGTCGAGATGTGGCAGCTTGGCGTGCAAAATTGCGGCCTGGAGCGGATCGAGCCGGGAATTGAGCCCGGCCTCGTGCGTTTCGCGAGCGTCATCCCAGCCATACTGACGTAGCCGTCGCACGCGCGCGGCGATTTTCGCCTCGCGCGTCAGGATTATTCCGCCATCGCCGACCGCGCCGAGATTCTTGGTCGGATAGAAGCTGAAGCAGCCGACATCGCCGATGCTGCCGAGCCGTTGGCCACGATAGCGGCCGCCGGCGGACTGCGCGCAATCCTCGATGAGGGCCAGCCGGTGTCGCCGCGCCCAGGCAAGGATGGGATCGAGATCGGCGGCTTGCCCATAAAGGTGCACCGCAATCACAGCCTTGGTGCGCGGCGTCACGGCGGCGTCAAGCGCAGCCGGATCGAGCGTCATGCAGGCTTCTTCGACATCGACGAGGACCGGCGTCGCGCCGCTCGCCAGAATCGCGGCGACTGTCGCCACCGCGGTGTGCGATACGGTGATGACCTCGTCGCCAGGGCCGATCCCTAGAGCGCGCAGCGCTAAAATCAATGCGTCAGTGCCGCTGGCGACGCCGATGGCATGACCGCCGCCGCAAAATTCGGCGAAGGCGCGCTCGAACGATTCGACTTCCGCGCCGAGAATATAGGTCCCGCTATCGAGCACGCGATTAATCGCGCTTTGGATTGGCGCTCGATGCGCGCGATACTGCGCCAACGGAGAAGCCCAAGGGATCGCCGAACTCATCGAACCTTCACGAAACGATTGCGACCTCGGGCACGTAGACGATCCAACGTCCGCCGGCGGCGACAAAACCGGTCTCTTTTTCGCGAATCTCGGCGGCGTGGTTCCAGGCGAACAGCAGCGCATAGTCCGGATAGCGCTTGGTGAACTCGCCGTAAGGCCTGACCGGAATATGCGCGCCGGGGGACAGTCTGCCCTGCTTGATCGGGGTGGTATCGGAAATGAATTCCACGTGGGACGGGGTTATGCCGCAATAATTGATGACGGTCGTACTTTTCGATGTGGCGCCATATCCGACGACCCGCTTCCCTTGCGTCCGCAAGCGTTCGAGCGTCTGCAGCAAGGCCGCGCGTGAGCTTTCGCAGTTTTCTTTAAAACGCAGATAGGTTTCCGCGCGGTCAAGCCCAAGCGCAGTCTCCTTGGCAAGCTGCTCATCCACTTTTTTCGAAATTGGCCGTCCGCCCTTGAGCGCGAGCGTATAGCGCATCGACCCGCCATGGGTGACCTGCGGCATGATATCGACGAGTTCGAGCCCAAACGGCGCAAAGGCGCGGCGGACCGAAGTCGCGGAGAATATGAAGACGTGCTCATCGTAGATCTGGTCGTAAGATGTCTTGGCAATCATGTCGCCAAGATAAGGGTCTTCGAAGACGAATACGCCGTCGGGCTTGAGCAGGCGTTGGACTCCCGCCGCGACGCCGGGCAGATCGGGAATGTGGCACATCACGTTGGCCGCCAGAATCGCGTCGGCGCGGCCATGCTCGGTCGCAATCTCATCTGCGAGCTTGCGGTCGAAGAAGGCACTGATGGTGTTTATGCCTTGGCCGCGCGCGACGTCGGCGACATTGGTCGAAGGCTCGACACCGAGGTGACGCAAGCCGCGCTGCTGGAAATGCCGCAGCATGATGCCGTCATTACTGCCAAGCTCAACGACGAACGGATCTTTGCGTCCGGCCAGTACGCCGTTGATCACCGCGTGGGCGAACGCCTCAAAATGGGCCTGCATGTAGCGCGATGTGCTGGAATAGAAGGCGTATTGCTCATGAAACATTTTTTCCGGCTGTGGCTGCTCCATGAGTTGAAACATGCCGCAGGCGTCGCAGAACGCCGGCGCCAATTCGAAGAAATACTCGTCGCCGGTTTCGTCCGGTTTGAGAAAACCGTTAGCGATCGGCATGCGGCCGAACGACATGAACTGAGCGATGTTGGCGCCGCACACACGGCAGCGGCCATTGCTGCTGCGCAGGCCCGGAATATTCATGAGGACGAACTCAAGACACGGTGCAAATAAGCCCCGTAGTCGCTGTCGGCGATTGGCGCGACAAGGCGCTCCAGTGTCGGCGCGTCGATGAAACCCATCCGATAGGCGACTTCTTCGGGACAGCCGATCTTCAATCCCTGACGTTCTTCGATCGTGTAGATGAACTCGGAGGCCTGCAGCAGCGAGTGATGCGTGCCGGCGTCGAACCAGGCGAAGCCACGGCCGAGCTTTTGAACATCGAGGCGCCCGGCTTCGAGATAGACGCGATTAGCATCGGTGATCTCGAGTTCGCCGCGCGGCGACGGTTTGAGCTTGCGGGCAACGTCAACGATCGATGCATCGTAAAAATAAAGACCGGTGACCGCCCAATTCGACTTCGGCTGCTTCGGTTTTTCCTCGATACCGACGGGCAGACCTTCGCCGTCGAATTCCAGGATGCCGTAGCGGCTCGCATTATTAACCCAATGGCAGAAGACGGTGGCTTTGCTGTCGCTGCTAGCGGATCGTTGCACGAACTCGCCGAGGCCGGCGCCGTAAAAGATGTTGTCGCCGAGAATAAGCGCGCAGCTGTCGCCGTCGATAAATTTCTCGCCGATGATAAACGCCTTGGCGATGCCATCGGGTTGCGGTTGCACGGCGTAGCCGATGCGGATGCCCCATTGGCTGCCGTCGCCAAGGAGCGCCTCGAACCGCGGCACTTCCGGTTCGGCCGTGATGATAAGGACGTCACGAATACCCGCCAGCATCAGTGTGGTGAGCGGATAGTAGATCATCGGCTTGTCGTAGATCGGCAGCAACTGCTTTGTGCTGACCACCGTAAGCGGCCAGAGTCGAGATCCTGTGCCACCGGCGAGAATGATGCCTTTTCTGGACGTGCTCATCGGGTTAGCTCAGAGCGCAGCAACTGCGCGATCCTCGCCGAGCGACTGTGCCTCGGCGAGTGCATACAGGCGTTTCTTTCGTAACATCAGCTCATTCCAGCGACCCGCCTCAACAATGCGGCCGGCTTCAAACACACAAACGGTGTCGGCTGTTCGCGCGGCCGCCAGCCGATGCGCTACCAGCAAAATCCCGATCTGCTTGCGTAACTCCTCGATTGTGCGCAGCAATTCGGCCTCGGATTCGGTGTCGAGCGCACTCATCGGCTCGTCCATCACGAGCAGCGCTGGATTGTTCAAGAGCGCCCGGGCGATGCCAAGGCGTTGCCGCTGCCCGCCGGATAGTTTCACGCCCTGGTCGCCGATGATGGTGTCGAAGCCGTTCGGCAGAAGTCTGATGAAATCGAGCGCGTGGGCGCGCCGCGCGGCAATTTCGATATCGGCATCGGAAGCGGCGGGATTGAGCAGTGTCAAATTGTCCTTGATCGAAGCGTGAAACAAAATTGTTTCCTGCGGTACAAATCCGATTGTCCGACGCCAGGCGGACAGCGGCGCGGAGGCGAGATCGTAAGGTCCCAACCGGATTGATCCCGCGCTCGGTTCGACCAAGCCGAGCAAAGCGTGCACGAGCGTCGATTTACCGGCGCCGGACCTGCCTACGATCGCAAGCAGCCCGGGAATCGGAACTGTCAGATTGATATCATCGAGAACTATGCGGTCATCGAACCTAATCTGCAGGTTGCGCACGGCAAAAGTCGTCGGCTTATCGATTTGCAATGGCTCGCTCGAGTAATCCTGCCGCTCCGCCTTAGCTTCGGCGGCTGTCTGTAATACGCTGATGGCTTCGATTGCAGGCACATTCCAATTGAGATGATGCAGATTAGCCTGCAGTGCAGTAATACGCGGGAACAAACGTCCAAAAAGTGCGAGTACGACAACGACATTGCCCGTCGCCACACCCATCAATCTGCTGCCAAGCAGGAGTATTATTGCAAGCCCAATTACTGCCAAGGCCTCAAGCAGGCTACGGACCGTGCCCGGCAACGAATTAGCGAATGCATGGGTTTTTTCTATTTTTTGCACCAGTGCTTTGACCCGCGCCATCGCGCGATCGATGCTGGCGCTTGCTTTGATATATTTTGCACCGGCAAAATGCTCGGTAAGCACCGACTGAAATTCGGCATTAAGTGGAGCTAGAGTGCGCCCGACCGCGTAGGTCTTTCGGTACAGTTGTGTCATGGCCAAAGCGCTGGCGGCAGCAATTCCGATGAGGCCGAGCGCTACCTGCCAGGCAATAATCAGCGAGAGAACGATATAGACGATCGTCACCATGACGCTTCCTAGTAGCGACAGGTATAGTGTGAACGCGCCGCCCAATCGGTCGCTCTCAGTGATGATCGCGTTGGTCAGTTCGCCGGCCTTCTCGTTGGCGATAAACGTCCATTTTGCGCGCATCAACGCGCCGAACAGCTCCAACTGATGTTGGCTCTGATAGCGCCGCGCGAGTATCGCCGTCCACCAGGTAAGGCCGATGGAAAGCGCCGTTTGTGCGGCCACAACCATGACCATGACCGCAACTATTTCCAAAGCGCCGGTCGCACCGATCAGAGCCAAGCCGCTGTCAAGCAGCCGGATAGCAATACCCTGGCCGCTCGCCGCCGCAATGCCGATCCGGCTCAAGAGCGGCAACAGAAGGATTACCGAAAAGCCTTCGCCAAGACCCACCAGCACCGTCCAGATGATGAGAAGCGGAAAGCGCCAGCGCAGACGCTTCACGATGTCGTGGAGGAGGAGGAGATAGAGTTTCATGAGGGGAGGCGATGACCGGTTTGGTTCAGGATCTCGTCGGACTCAGACGTAGAGCCACTCCCGGCCGCCCTGTACCTTCACCAGCGGCAGGAGCCGCCCGGCGTATTCGGCGAAAGCTTCTGGCGACAACGCGCGTTCGATGGCTGCAAGGTCTTCGCGAACGTGCCGGATATCTTCGGCGCTCGCATCAGCTTTCTTGAGCCGGGAATACAGCTCTGCCCGCTCGCGCCAGATGGAAATACGGGGACGCGTTTGCACGGTATTGGCAAGCCGCGGCCATTTCTGGCGAATCATGCTCTTGATCCGGGCCGGCACTCCGTAGATGGCGAACAAATAGCCATTATAATGGTTTTCAAGTATCGCTCTTACATCCTCTGCGGTCGCGGCCGCACTCGCGGCGCCGGTCCCCGCCGTCGAAGCAAGGCACCTGATCATGGCTTGCGCGTCCGTCGTGAACCGGCTGCGCAGCAAATGGCTGGCCCAGTTACGCACGAGCTCGTGACTGATGCCGGTATGCATCTGAGGATATTTACTGACCGTTTTTTTGTCCATATGAACCTTGCCAAGCGTCAGGGCCCGCAGGGCAACGAAGTTCTCCTGCAACATCAGTTCGGAAAAATTGATCTCCGCGATTTCGCGCCAGATCAGGGCTGCCGCCTCTGTCCTGAAAACCGCGCTATAGACCGCGTGACATAGTCCGCCTTCCCGCAGCCTTTCCGCCGGAGTAGCGGCTGTTACGTCCTTATACTTGTGATTCGTTGCAAGCCGGTTGAATTTTCCGCAAAGCCTGCCATAGGCGCCGCCGCTCCATGAAGACACGGAAAAATCCACGGAACGGCCGCGCGAGCATATGAAATCCGGATTGTCTTCGAGAAAGTCGATCGCGCGTTCGATGCCGCAGCGCCCGGCGAAATCATCATTATCCATATTCATGACATAGGGCGTGCGAACGCGCGCATACGCGTCTGCCATCTTTGCCCAGAACCGCGAGTAATCGGTATCATCCGGATAGCGCACATATTCGATATCAAGATGCGGGAAAATGGAGCGGCTGTCCTTTAAACGCCTCGACACCTCCTCATGCGCCAGCCCATCGGCCAGCAAGAAACGGTAGGGCAGCCGCAACTCATTGGCGTGCCACAGGCAGCGGAATGTGAAGAGATGCCGCCCCTTCAGCGGCATGACGATAGTAAGACGCGGATTCATCTTCCAGGGTGCTTTCGCAAGGAAATATTTTGGCTCAGGGGAATGGTTTGGAAAGCGCCGATGTCATTGAGTGCTCTAAATTTTTACTCCCCTCAATCTCGCTCGCCGGATAAGCGGGAACGCCAGAGGATGAATCATTCTGGCCAGTTGCCGGAATCCCGGCCTGAACCATATCCTTCGATTCTTGCCAACAATGTCCTTCCATTCTTCGTTGCTCATGCGCGTGCGATTCCCGCTCGCCGCCATGGCCGCCATCGAATCGCGGATTTTGCCGAGAAGAATTTCCACGACTGAGGCTGTTGGAATCACTGGCGGCTGCTGCGCCAGCATACGCAGGGCCGCCTCAATCCGGCCATCGGCGAGCGCGCTCTGGATCACCGAAATTACCTGATCGCACACTGAGGTTACGTCGAATGAGTCAAACTCGTAGTACCGGTCAAACTTCCGGATATCGTTGAAATCGGTGGATATGCCGCCAATCTCCCGGGCCAGTACGCTGCCGGTGGAGGCGCGATAATCCGCGTCGTCATGAACCTTGTCTATGTCGAGAGCCAAATCCGAGTAGCTGACGGCGGCCAGGTTTCCCAAAACCCAGGTGAACATGTGCCAGCGAAACAAATCGCGGACAGCTTCCGGCTGCGGCGAGGCGAGGGCGGCGTGATACCGCATGCGGGAGGCCCAGAACTGTGCGCGGCTCCCGGTGCGCCAGGGCAGAACCGGCGGCCGCCATGTTTCCGGCACAAGGTTAATGAGGGGGTGCCTGCTGCTCGTGTTCAGCTCCACCACAGGACCAACAAGAAAATCCCAGGTCCGCCCTTCGATCAGGCCCCGGAGGTAGGAGCCAAACTGACTTATGGGATTGCGGTATTGTGCGATATGAAAACCTCCAAATACGCCGCGCAAGGCGCCGGCGCGGCCGCGAGAGCCCACCTCGCAAAGTACCGGGCGCCGTTCGCGCGATCGCGCAAATTTCATCAGGGCCGCGAGATATTTGAGAAGGTCATCCGGAAGTTTGCCGTGCAGCGTGAAATAGTCCTGCATTTCCACGTTAGCCGGGCAAACATGCATGACTGCATCCCACATTTCGAAAAATTCTTCACTGTCATCGCGATCGAGAAACAAATGATTGACGTTCCAAGAATCGGCTTTCCCAGAACGGGCAACCTTTCGCTGGCGGAATTCCCTGAACCACGGCAGGTCTCTCTTCGCATCGTCAATCGCCTCGTTGAAACACATCAGCGCCTCATTGCGCCGGAGCACATTGAAGAAATAGGTGCTTCCGCCGCGCGCCGAAGCGTGGACGAATACCGGATCAAACTCCAGAGACGCAGACATTTCGTTGTTCCTTTCGCGGGTCAAGGTTGAATTGATCACTATGAGCGCCCTTGCGAGCGAGAGTCCGCCACGGCTCTTCCCTGCGCGGCGAGAATTAATGATGTTGAATTTCTTGCTTCAGATTAATTTGTGTACGTATTATCGCCGGCGTGCCCCGCTTGGCAATTGAGCCATTAGAAAGGTCCCCGATAGTGAAGAGCGCCTCGCGCCGCCAGCCCCCAGTATTCGTTCACGCATCGCCCCGCAGCGGTAGCACCTATTTTTTCAACGTGCTGAGGCGCAATACGTCGCTGATGTGTTTCAATGAAGCACTCATGGATGGCAAGAATGACGTTTGCCGTTCCGCAAAATCTGGTGAACGGAGATCTCCTTCCGCCAATAAAGCGACTTCGTGGAACGTCAATCATCATTTCCTTGACCGCCCGGACGATGAAGAATTTATCGAGGCATGGGATGCGGTTATGCATCTGTTCCCCGCCGCCCCTGCATTCCGCGATTACCTACCCGCGGACGGCGTGCTTAACAGCGATGTGAAAGCTTATTTTTTTGGCCTTAACCATTACGCGAATGCCCAAAACAAACGCGCCGCCTTCTGCGAAATCAATTCCCGCGGGCGCGCGGGCGCCCTGCGCGGCGCATTCGGCGGATTCCACGCCACCCAGATCCGCGATCCCATCAGCCAGTTCGGATCCTTTTACCGTCCTCTCGAAGAGGCGGGCGAATGGGGGTTTCTGCTCCACCCGCTGAAGGAGCTTGGGATCAACGGTCATCACCCGCTTTATGAAATAGTACCGGAGGAGTGGCGGCCGCCGGTGCTCCCCTGGCCCGCGGCCGACTACACCCGGCGCTGGGCGAGTGAAGTGGAATATGTCCTTTTGCTCGCGGACGTGCGGCCGGAAACGCTGGAGAACGCTTTCCGCTGGCACATGTTTGCCTGGCTTCTCAGCAATCTCGCTGCGGCCGTCTATTCCGATTTCGTTCTGGATATTGACAGGGCCCATGACGATGCCGTTTACCGCACCGAGGTCACGAAGGTTTTCGCTTCCGAAACAGGAATGGACGCTGACTTCTCTGACATCACAAAATTCTCAAGATACTATCAATTTGAGCCGTTTGACGCCGCCGCCGTGGCGTCGCAGGTTGTTAGCGCGGTGAACGACGCGCTTGCGGACGGGCGGATGGAAAAGGCATTGTCGCTGCTGGCGCGCTCATCCGTGAAAATTCCCGCAAGGGAGTCAGCTCAACTGCTTTTTGCAAAAATCGAAAATTCAGTGGCGAGCTTTGGGACGAGTTCCAATCGCCGTTTGGTAAGCAATGAAGATTGGGCGCAGCTTGTGACGAAACATACGATGCCGTGGTCGCTTGCAAGAAACCGGACGCTGAGAGAGACCGCCCGTGTTGTCTATCCGTTTCTCGCGCCGGTGGTTCGCGCCGTCCGCCGGATACTGCAAAAAGGTATCGCCATTCACAGCCTGGATCGCAGGATCAGCGACAAGGGATAGGCCGCAAGAACCAGAGATCTGGCGCCGCAAACCGTACTTCATGCCGGGCATCGTCTAGGGCGATTCATCTATGACGCCATTTCGTCCGTATGATGCGCGAGGAAGTCGCGGAATTCCCTGCCATTCAGGGCATCCTCCATACGCGCCAGTTCAGACTGGAACTCGGCAAGATAGTCAGCCCCCGCCCCGTTCTTCCGCAGCCGGTCACGAACCCCCCGTTTCTCAAGGATAACGGAGGGCCTGTAACACTTCTTAAGCCACTCGCTAACACCTGGCGCATAATGGCGCAGACTTTGCCGCATCCGGGCCTTCAGGCCATAATTATTGCGAATGATTCGATCCACAAACTGTTCGGCGAACAGGCGTAGTTGCTCGGCGATCTCCTCGGCATCGCTGCCATCCCCCTCGGCCACCGCGCGGGAAACCCGTTCAATCATCGCGGAACAATCAGCGCTGAACCGGCTGCGCAATAAGTGATAAACGAAGCTCGCTGACGGCGCCGCCTCGCTTGTCGCCCAATGCCATCCCGTAGCAGTGTCGGATTGCTTGAAATAGCTCGTGACGGTCTGATCCTGACGCGCCTTGCCCAGGGTGAGAGTCCGAAGCGTGCTGTACAACTCCCCCACGTGAAAATTGGAGAAGTCCATCTCCACGATTTCCTTCCAGACAAGTTCGAGCGCCCGCGGTCTATACACCGAGTAAAAGAACCAATAGCAATGAAACCCCGACTGCACCCGGGCACGTATATCATCCGAACGGACGCCCTCCGGACTTGAGTCCGGGGCATAGTTGCAGGTCATCCTGTTGATCGGTCCCAAAAGTTTGCCCGGCGGCGTACTGAGAGGCGCATGTACGGAGAAACCGGCGATACCGCCGGCGCAACAGACGTAGTCGGGGCGCGAGTCGAGAAATTCCATGCAACTTTCAATTCCGGCGCGCGCCAGGAAGTCATCATTGTCGGCCAGCATTACATAGGGCGTGCGCACGCGCCGCAAAGCATCATGCATTTTCGCGAAATAGCGGCTCCAGTTGGCGTCATCGGGATACCGGATGTACTCGATATCGAGATGTGGAAACAGCTCGCGGGAATTTTCCAACATTTCCATTAGCGGCGGCCGCACCTGCCCATCGGCGATCAAGAACCGGAATGGCATGCGCGCACGGTTCGCATGCCAGAGAAAGCGCAGGGTGAAGAGCGGCCTGCCCTTCAGCGGGAGAACTATGGTTAGGCGGGGCTCCATTTTCCGGCTGATTCTCTAGATGCGGGCGCGCTGTTTGATCGAACGCTCGCTGCGCTTCGATCCTCCCATTTGGCGTCCCTCTTGGCATGAGCGGTCTGGCGGGTCCGAGGCTTCTTGAACCGTGCGTAAGCCCTCTTTCCGTCCATAACCACTTCGTTGAAGCACATCAGCGCCGCGTTGCGCCGGAGCACGTTAAAGAAGTACGTGCTGCCGCTTCGCATTGAGGCGTGCACAAAAATCGGATCAAATTCTGATTGTGCCTGCATTAGGATGGTCGCTGGTTGGACGCCGCAGCACGCTGATTTTCAACTAAATCTTGCGGCCATGTCGGCACTCGTTTCAGCCGCCTGCGAATACGAAAACTCAGAAATCCGACCAGCTGGAACGTAATCCATTCCCGCATGCCGCGGAGCCACGATTTGAGCGTCTGAAACTCACGTTTGGAATGGGCAAGGCTGAGGCCCTGGCGCGCGAGCTGCCGCCGTGCTCGGTAAGCCCATCTTCCTTTTGTGACGATTTGGTCTTGATCGAGCACCGGCTGCCAAACCGCGTAGTGCCGTTCGTTGGTGACGATATGTTCAAATTCCCAAATGTTGCCTGGCTGATGCAATAGCGATCGCAGATAGCCGCGCTTCCAGATGGCCAGGCCGACCGCCGAATAATAGGGCTCTGTAAATGATAGCGGCCGGAGCGGGCGCTTATCGAATTTGCGCCTGAAATATTCGATGATACGGCCGGGAATATTTCTGCTGACGGGAATCAGACTGACATAGGACAAGTTCTCACGAACCATTAAATCGGCGATGTCATTCAGCTTGTCGGCATCGACGGGCGACATGAATAAGGCGTCTTCGTCGATCCGCAGCACGTATTCGATGTGCTCGGGAAGGGCGTCGATATAATCACCGACTTCTTGCCGCCAATGTGAGGGGCCTTTTGCCGCGACTGCCGTGAAGCCATACAGGTTCGGGTGTTTGCCCGTGAAGCAGACAAACCGCGGCCAATCGCAATCGCGCCAAATCGTTTCCGCATTCTGAAACACGATCTCGAAAACATCGCGCGCGCGATCGGAACTCGTGACCAGCACGCAAAAACGCCCGGCAGAAGGGTGCGCGCGACCTTTCTCCAGGCTTGATTTGCTGATTGCGTCCAGCATCGTGACTTAAAGCCGCGGCGCGGTTTGTTGTCTGCGGATCAGTTGCGGTGTCTCAGGCGCGATCGCGTTCGCAGCGCAGCAGGTTGCAACGATTTTGGTAATTCGTAGCGGAGCTTTCCACGCTACCGCAGTCCGGGTGAAATGCCTCACCCGAATACACAGACCCAACGCAACTGCGCCCCAGCTCGCGCTCGGGCTAAGCGGCAGCGATCAGATCGGCGTCCAGCACCACGCGAACCTTGCGGCCCAACAGATCAAGCAGGATGGCAATGCGCTCACGTTCGGCCATGCCCTCGAACAGGCCGAGACACGATGAAAACGCACCATCGAGCACCCGAACCTTGTCGCCGGCGCGAAACGGCGGCCGGGAATCCAGCTTGATAAAGCCGTTCGGGTCCTCGCGTTGTTTCAACGCCTCAACGATACCGTCAGGGACGGCCGTCGGATCGTCGCCGTTGCAAACGAGACGGCTAACGCCGACAGTCGAATAGATCGAGCGCCAGCGCTGAACGTTGAGATCGATCGCGACAAACAGATAACGCGGAAACAGCGGCGCGGCGACGGTCTCAATGCGGCGAGCATGCCGCCGCCGCTTCAGATATCGCGGGAAGTAGATTTCGAAACCCTGACGGTTCAGATGCGTCGTCGCTTTGGCTTCCGCGTGCGGATGAGTATGGGCAACGAACCAGCGCAAGTGCAGTTCGGCTGTCATGCGACGCTCTCCATCGCTCGATCTAGGCGCAATCCAAGCAATGCCGGCACGAATACGCGCTCCGTCTCGAGCGCGCCGAGCGCAGCCTTGAGTGTCTCGCGCGTGGCCTGAAGGTCGGTGACTACGAGCGCGTCGAAATCACCTGGCACCGCATCGATCGATGCCACGACTGGCGCGCCAACAAAACGATCACTTGTTGCCTTCGCATCGACCACAGCCACGATAGTAATGCCCTGCTCGAGCGCGCAGATGGTGGCAATCTCCGCCAAGTCCGATACGCCGATCAGCGCGATGCGATTCCACCCGCGCGCACGCGCCGCCTTGAGGACTGACGAACAATCTTCGCGGGCGCGGCGAAAAAATGAGAACGAGCGTGACAGATATTCGACGGTGAGCCGCGACTTCTCGGCAAAGCCATGCGGCGTCAGATAATAGGCGTAGCGTCGCGCGGGAGCCTGGCCGATTTTAAGCAGGCCCTTCTTGACGCAGCGTTTCAGATAGGCGTTGACGAGTCCCAGCGCGATGCCGAGATCGGAGGCAAGTTTACGCTGCGATTGCGCGCCATCGCGTTCGACCGACTCCAACAGGCCGAGCACGATTCGGGCGTTTTCGGACTCTTCGCTGTGCGCCGCTTGCGGCATCCCCCGTCCCCTCGGGGCGAAGCAGTACCTTGTTCACAGTATGAACGTCAAGCGCAATGTTCAGACGGTGAACATATGTAAGCTACTGAATAACAAAGATAATTTATTTAGTCGGTGGGAACAGATCGCGTTCCACCAGGCCGCAAATCGCGTGCGCCGCCACAATATGAATTTGCTGGATGAGGGCCGTTTCCTCAGCCGGAGCGATCAGGCAGTGATCGCAGAGCGGCTGCATGACGCCATTGGGACCGGTGCCGGTAAATCCAACCGTCGTCAGTCCGCCTTCCCGCGCAGCCTTCAAGGCCGCGATGATGTTCGGAGAACGCCCCGACGTCGAAATCGCGATGAACACATCGCCATGCTTTCCCAATCCGCGCACTTGCCGTTCGAAGGTACGCTCGAAGCCATAATCGTTGCCTATCGCGGTTAGAACCGAACTGTCCGTAGTGAGCGCGAGAGCTGGCAGCGGGTTGCGGTCGAAATTGAGGCGTGACAGAAATTCGCCGGCTATATGCTGAGCATCGGCGGCGCTGCCGCCATTGCCGGCGATCAGTAATTTGTGGCCGCCGCGAAATGCCGCGGCGATGGTTTCGGCAACGCCATGGATCGTCGCTCGCAGTTTCGCATCGTCGGCCGCGCACGAAAGCGTTTGGCACGAGCGGCGGAAGTGCTCGGCCACCGGATCGTTCTCGGCGCGGCTTTCAATCGGGCTGCGACTGGTCACGGTCACTCCCAAGAGCTGTGCACCTAACATGATTTCATTGTGGTAAGAAAGACCATTGCCGCTAGCGCAGGACCAAGATGCTCGAATCGACACAGTCCGCCGAACATCCGCTCAATTCAGAGGGTCTATGGTGCCAGATCTTCCAGCGGCCCGCGCATAATCGCCCAGCCCTATTCTTGGATCGCGACGGTGCTGTGGTCGAAGAGACCGGCTACCTGCGTCGGGTCCAGGATATCGTTATCATTCCGGGAGCGGCAGAAGTCATTTCGGCTGCCAACCAGCGACACATTCCCGTCGTGATGATCACAAACCAGTCCGGAATTGGCCGCGGCTATTATGACTGGACCGATTTCAAATCCGTACAGGACGCAATCGTCAGTTCGCTCGCCGCCGCGGGCGCCAGGATCGATGCAGTTTATGCCTGCGCTCATCATCCCGAGGCGAAAGGCTTCCTCGCTCATCCAGATCACCCTTCACGCAAGCCTAATCCTGGCATGCTTCTGCGGGCGGCATCGGATCTCGCGCTCGATCTGAAAGCATCATGGCTGGTGGGGGATAAGGCTGATGACATTGAAGCTGCCAAGCGCGCCGGTATTGCCGGCGCTCTTCAGGTCGCAACCGGGCACGGTACCGCCGAGCGTGCGCACGCCGCGAAACTGGCCGGCCCAAAATTCGCAGTCCGCTTCGGGCAATCGATCGCGGACGTGATGACGCTTCCAATATTCATGCCAGAAGATGCCAGGTGAGCAGGCCGCAGTAACTGGCTCAGCAACGGCGCCGCGTCTATTGTATGTGGTGACGGAGGACTGGGCGTTCCTGTCGCATCGTCTGCCGATGGCGCGCGCAGCGCGCGACGCTGGATTCGAAGTGCATGTGGCGACGCGGGTGAGCAATGGGGCGGCCGCGATCGAAGCGGAGCGGTTCGCGTTGCACCCAATCCCTTTCCTGCGCGGCAGCCTTTCTCCTATCGCAACATTTTCAACCATTGCGGCGCTTCGCCGCGTTCATCGTGAAGTGAAGCCCGCGCTTACGCATCATGTCGCTTTGCAGGCTTGTGTGCTCGGAATGCTGGCGACGCTCGGCCGGCCTACGCCCTGCATCAACGCTTTTATCGGGCTTGGCTATTTATTCACGTCCGATAGCGGCAAGGCGCGCACGGTCCGTGCGCTCGTCGGGATGCTGCTGCGCTATCTCATCAATCGAAAGAACTGTATCGCATTGGTGCAAAACAGCGACGACAGGGCGGCATTAACATCGCTTGGCGTTGCACAGACGCAGATTACGCTCATCCCCGGATCTGGCGTCGATATCAATCGGTTCACACCGATTCCGGAACCGGACGGAGCGCCGACCTTCGGTTTTGTCGGCCGGCTGCTTGATGACAAGGGTATCCGCACGCTGGTGGCTGCGCATCGACTGCTGCGCACGCACATGCCGGACGCGAAGCTGTTGATCGCTGGCACGCCGGATCCGGCCAATCCGGCTTCGGTGTCGCAAGCGGAAGCAAAATCCTGGAATGAGCGCCCGGGAATCGCCTGGCTCGGCCACGTCGACGACATCGCTGGTTTTTGGGCGCGGGCGCATATCGCGGTACTGCCGTCGCGCCGCGAAGGCCTGCCGTTGTCGTTGATGGAGGCGGCAGCATTCGGCCGCGCAATGATCGCGAGCAATGTGCCAGGTTGCCGCGAAGTCGTTATTCATGAGGAGACGGGACTGTTATTTCCTGTTGACGATGCGCCAGCGCTGGCAGATGCGATGGCGCGGCTTGCCGCCGATCCGCTGTTGCGCGCACGCTACGCGGCAGCCGCGCGCAAGCGCGTCGTCGAGAGATTCGCCGCAGAGATCATTGGACAGCAGATCGTCGAGCTTTATCGAAGCGCGTTAAACGCAACGCGACATCCCGGTGTAGCGTGATGCAAACGATCTCCGCTTACATCCTTACGTACAACGAAGCCGAGAAGCTCAAAGCCGCGGCCGAAAGCGTGCTTTGGGCTGATGAAATTGTCGTCATCGACTCTTACAGCACCGATGGCACTGCAGACATTGCTGCGGCGCTGGGCGCGCGCGTCGTGCAGGTGCCGTTCAAGGGCTTTGGCGATCTGCGCAACCGCGCTATCGAGGCCTGCCGCTGTGATTGGATTTTCAGTCTTGATGCCGACGAGCGGTGCACCGCGGAGGTGCGTGACGAGATTCTAGAACTGATCGCCGGCTCGCCGCCGTGCGACGTTTACCGGGTGCCTCGACGCAGTTTCATGATGGGCCGCTGGATCCGCGGTTCCGGCTGGTACCCGAATTTCCGGCAGCCGCAACTCTTCCGCAAGGGCAGCATGCGCTACAAACTGGAACCGGTCCACGAAGGCTATGAAGTCTTAAGCTCCAAGCCGGTGGGAACGCTCCACGACGCGATTTGGCAGTTCCCATTTCGCAACCTCGAAGAGGTCTTAAGAAAAGCAAACCGGTATTCATCGCTGGGAGTGCCGAAGCTTGCACACAGGCGGGTGTCCATGGCGAGCGCGCTTGGACACGGACTGTGGTCTTTTTTCAAACACTACTTCTTGAAGTTCGGCTTTATCGATGGCTGGGCTGGCTTTGTCATCGCCTTCGGCAATTTCGAGGGAACCTATTACCGCTACGCAAAGCGATATGAAGAGGCGCAAAATTGGACACCGCCGCCGAGCAAGCCACTGCGGCGGGAGACGAAATCATGACGCTGCGCCACGACAGCGAACCTTCGTAGGCAGATATTACTGTAGAGCCGGGCGGCACTGGCTCGGTTGGCTAAAGGAATATACAGCGGCCTCGCCCTTATGCTATTTGTTCGGCGCGCATAGGGTGATCTGCAGTGCTGCAATATCTTGGAATTGAGCAATTTCGTACGACGCCGCTCGTGCAGCGGCCGTTCGAACATTTGATCGTGCCACAATTCATCGGTCCGCGGCCATTGGCCGAAATCAACGCGGACTATCCGAAGATTTCGACGTCTGGCAGCTTTCCCGTCGACCAGCTCTCATTTGGGCCAGCGTTCCGAAACTTTTTGGAGGAACTTAACAGCGATGATTTTCGCGAAGCGTTCGAGGAAAAATTCGGAATCGAGCTAACAGGACGACCGACCATCACTACGGTTCGGGGCCGGTGCGGTCCCGGCGACGGCAAGATTCACACCGATTCAGCCACCAAGATCATCACGGTTCTCATCTACATGAACGAGAGCTGGGATCAACCCGGCGGCCGGCTGCGGTTATTGCGCTCTTCCAATGATTTGAGTGACATCATTGTCGAAGTACCCCCGATCGCCGGAACGCTGCTGGCGTTTAAGCGCAGCAATAATTCGTGGCATGGTCACGAACCGTTCGTCGGCGAGCGTCGCGTCATTCAATTCAACTGGCTTACATCACTTGGCAATCGCCAAATCGCCATGCTGCGCCATCACACC
>Ga0193751_1000263_pt1 | contig 45435 bp, 44 predicted proteins | sample L1c2metaG_FD_143050 | JGI IMG/M metagenome (GOLD analysis project Ga0193751, IMG submission 143050) | Soil microbial communities from a riparian zone of the East river system, Colorado, United States - L1c2 | ecosystem: Environmental > Terrestrial > Soil > Riparian zone | place: USA: East River...
CCAGCCGAGCATGCGTGCGGAGATCGGCGCGACGGCGCGCCAGCCGAAATCGGCGACGCGGATTCCTTCCAGTGGCAGCTTCGTCGTCATTGGGTTCCTCCTGAATACCTCAGGGCGCCGTTCCCCCGCTCGGGCGTCACCCCACCCTGCCCCGACCTAACCCCCGGCCCCTTCCCTTGAAGGGAAGGGGAGAAGGAATACTGTCCCGCCCCTACAACACGCCCGCCGACTGTAATCGAACGATCTCATCCTCGTCTATCCCAAGCCACTCCGCGTAGACCTCGTTATTGTGCTCGCCGATGAGCGGCGCCCGACGCGAGAGCTGCCAGGGGCTCTCGGGCATTACATAGGGCGCGCCGGGATAGGTGAACGTCGCGTCCAGCTCCGGATGCTCGACCTCGACGAAGAAGCCGCGCGCCTGCAACTGAGGTGAGCCGGCTATCCCATCGGCGTGATCCGTCGGCACGACGAACACGGGCGGGTTGCGCGCGAAGCCCATCTCCAGCAGCTCGCGACCGCTGTAACGCGCGAAGAACCGGTACATCAGTGACTGGAACGCCGCCAGCTGGTCCGGGTCGCGCCGCATCGCCTCGATGTCGCGCCAGGCCGGATCGAACTCATCCCCCATCCCGTTCTCGGTTACGAAGTCCGCGACGGCATTCATACTCGTCCCCACCGCGGCCGACAGGAAGAAGACCCAGCCATCCTTGGACGGGTAGGTGTCGCGAAGCGGCGTGCCTCCGCCCAGACCGTAGCGGCCGCGCTGAACGATCGTGCCGAGCACCTCGAAATACGCCATCGCGCTGCCGGTCCCGAGTGCAATCGCCTGCTGCATCGAGGCATCGACGTGCTGGCCGCCGCCGCCGGTGTCCCGCTGGGTGAGGGCGAGCATCGTTCCGTCCGCCGCGAGGGTCGCCGCCGTGAAGTAGCCCATCTCGACGCCGATCACGTACGGCGGCCGGTCCGGGAGACCGACCTGATTCATGAGTCCCCCCATCGCCTGACCGACGATGTCCGCACCTTTGAAGCGGCTATACGGCCCCGTCTGGCCAAACGGGGTGATTGAGGTGAGGATCAGTGACGGATTCAGCTCGTGCAGCGCGTCCCAGCCAATGCCGAGACCATCGAGATAGCCAGGCGTGTAGGTCTCGACGATGATGTCGGCAACCTGCGCCAGACGCCTGAACAACGCCTGGCCTTCAGGGGACTCCAGATTGAGCGTGATACCGCGCTTGCTCGTGTTGAAGTGACACCAGTACAAGCTGCGCTCGCCCTGGCTCGGGCCCTCACCCCCGGCCCGTCTCCCAATACTGGGAGAGGGGAGGCTTGAATCGGCGTCGGTAGGGGCGGGTTTCGAACCCGCCCGCGCCCCGGCGCCCGCCTCGTAGAACGGCCCCAGCTGTCGCATCGGGTCGCCGCCGGGCGGCTCGACCTTGACAACGTCAGCGCCGAGGTCGGCGAGCAATTTGCCGCAGTAGACGCCGATCGGCCCGGTCAGGTCGAGGACGCGCAGGTCGGAGAGGGCTGCTTCTGCCTCGGCCATCATTTACTCCAAGCTCAACTCGCCCAGAGGGTGTCGATCGGGATCTCCAGGCCGGGGAACAGCGCCGGCCGAAAGACTGTGCCGGGCCCGAAGATGCCCGCCTCGTCGTAACCGTTCGCGCCCAGCGCGTAGGCTTCGAGCGCCTTAGCCCGCAGGTCGAGCAGCCAGTAATGCGGGACGCCGGCGGCGGCGTAGCGGCGCATCTTGACGCCTCGGTCGCGCGACTCGGTGCTGGGCGAGAGCACCTCTACCACAAGGTCCGGCGCTCCCTCAACTCCGCGCTCGCTGATGAGGTGCGCCCGCTCGCGAGATACATAGACGAGATCGGGCTGAACTCCGTCCTCCTCGTCCAGCACGACGCCCGTCGGAGCCTGCACCACGCTGCCGAGGGCATGGCCGTAGACCCATGCGCCGACGAGCAGGCTGAGACGCATCAGGGCGCTCTGATGTTGCCAGCTCGGCGCAGGCGTCATGAAAAGGTCCCCATCGATCACCTCATATCGGAGGCTGTCGTCGGGCGAATCCCAGATATCGCTGGCCTTGAAGTGGACCTTGGCGCGTCCTGCCATTGGCATAGCCCCCTGCGGCCATTCTATCGGCAGCGAGGATACCACGGGCTCCGGCTAGTACTGCATCTGCCCCCGGCGCCCGAGCCAGTCGAAGGGTTGCTGTTTGCGCCGCCGCTGCGGATCGATGACGACGTTGAGCAGGGCGGGGCGCCCGGCGGCGAAGGCGCGCTCCAGCGCCGGTTTGAGCTGTGCCGGCGTCTCGACGTACTCGGCATGACCGCAAAAGGCGTCCATCATCTTGTCGTAGCGAACAATTGACGCGGACTCCCGGTCAGCGCCGATGGACCCGTTGTTGGCGACGACGAACACTACCGGGAGCTCGTGTCGGATCGCCGTCTCGATCTCCATTCCGTTCCAACCAAAGGCGAAGTCGCCGTTCATCGAGAGTACCTGCGTACCGGGACGCGCCACGGCAGCGCCAAGGGCGTAGGGCACTGACACGCCCATGCAGCCGCTCTCGCCGGCGTCGAGCCGGTGCGCCGGCAGAAAGTTGGGAAGCATCGCGCGTGAGACCGCCATCGTGTTCTCGCCGTCTACCGTCACCGTCGCATCGCCGTCGAGCACCGCGCTGACGTCGCGGAACATGCGATACAGGTTCATCGGGGCGTCATCCGAGTGAACCAGCGACGCAACTGCGTCCTCATTCTTTTGACGCTCGGCCTGCAACGCGTCGAGCCATGGCGACTCCAGCCGCTTGCGGGAGCCGGACCCGGCCTCATCCGCGATCTGCTCCAGCACGGCCCTGGCGTCGCCGGTAATGCCGACGGTGGCCGCGACGCCGTGCCCTATCTCGGTTGGTTCGATGTCGATCTGGACGACTTTCACATCCGGGTCGAAGCGCGGGGCCTCGCCGAAATGGAAGATCCAATTGAAGCGCGCGCCCGCCAGAATCACAAGGTCGGCGTGGCTCAGGGCATAGGAACGCGCGCCGGCGACACAGAGTGGATGATCGTCGGGGACGATGCCCTTGCCCATCGGCGACGGCACGAAGGGAATCTGCAGGTGGTCGACCAGCCTCCGAGCCTGCTCGGCGCCGCCCGACCAGGCAACGCCCTTGCCGGCGAGCAGCAACGGCCGCTCTGAGCGGTCGATCGCCTCCAGCGCCTGGCAGATCAGCGCCGGGTCCCCTGCCGGACGCGGCGCCGGCGGCACCGGCGCGAGCAGGTGGAACTCGTCCTCGTCGATCTCCGCAGTGATAACGTCCGAAGGGAGATCGAGATAGACCGGGCCGGGACGGCCGCTCATGGCCGCCCGTACCGCTGCGTTGACGTGGTAGGGAATGCGGTGCGGGTCATCCACGGCGATCGAGAGCTTGCAGAACGGCGCCGCGGCGGCGACCTGGGGCGCCTCCTGGAAGTCGCCCCTGCCACGTCGCCGGAGGTCGCCGCTGCCGCCGATAAGCAGCATCGGCCAGCAGTTTGATCGCGCGGTCTCCAGTGCGGTAACGGCGTTCGTCATCGCGGGACCTGATGCGACCATCGCGACACCGATGCGGCCGGTGGTGTAGGACCAGGCCTGCGCGGCCAGCGCCGCCGCCTGCTCGTGGCGGAAGGTGAAGATGCGAACGTCCTCCGTCTTGCAGGCGCTGTAGACCATGGCCATCGGGTCGCCCGGCAGGTTGAAGACGGTGTCTACGCCCTCGTTTCGCAGCGCCTTCACCAGGATGGAGCCACCGCTGATCTCCGCCATCGTTCTCCCTCTCTCGAACAACGAGTGTCAGACCCGGCCCGAACCATACACCTGTTTCGCCAGCGCCATCGACCTGCGGGCCAGCGGAACCCCGATATAGAAGGTCAGGTGAAAGAACAGCTCCTTCACCTGTACCTCGCTGAGCCCGAGCCGCAGCGCCGCACGGATGAAGTTGGAGATGGTGCGGTCCGTTCCCAACAGGGTCTGCGCCGTCAGAACACAAAGGCAGCGGCTCTGCAGATCCAGGCCCGGTCGATTCCAGACGGAGCCCCAGGAGTACTCAAGCATGTAGCGCTCCCAGGCCGCGTCGATCTCGTCCTCGCGATCGAACTCGGCCGTTAGATCATCGCCCACGACCTGCCGCCGCATGGCCAGTCCGCGCTGGTAGAGCGCCTCCGGAGCCTCCGTCGGGTCGAACACCCGAATCGGCTCGACCTTGATGCCACGCTCCGTGAATACGTCGTAGGCGACGCGAAGAGCCGTGTTCGCGATCGGAGCGCCTGCATAGAACAGGAGCTGGATCATGATCTCGACGATCTGAACCGGCGAGAGCCCGACGTCGAGACCGCTCTGGATATGGCCTTTAAGGTTGTCGTCTCGTCGCAGAACAGTGATGATCGAGATGGTCGCCAGGCTGCGCTGCTCGATCGACAGCGCCGGCCTCGTCCATAGGGAGCCGAAGCACGCCTCGCGGATCAGCCGGGCCAGGTCAGGCGCGATCTCGTCGGCGACGATGTTCGGCAGCGGCACGTCGTTCGCGTCGACTCTTCCCAGCCGGGCGAGAACCGGCTGCGCCGCGTCGTAGCGCTCCTGCAGGCTCGCCACACTCGTTATCCTCTCGCTCTGACCGGTCTCACGCCCAGGGGCCGAGGAACGGCTCGCCGTGATAGGTGTCAGACAGCGGCTCGAGGGTCTCCGGCCAGCTCGACGGATCGACCTTGCGGCGCGCCTCCGGCGGGCGAACGGAGCCGTCCCAGCCAACCTGCTCCATGTAGTAGTACAGCTCAATGCAGTGGCCGTCCGGGTCGAAGGCGTAGGCGGCGTAGTCCATGCCGGGATGGAGCTCAGGCGGGAGCGCCGCGGTCTCGACGCGGACGCCGCTGTCACGCAAGAAGGTGACCGCATCCCGCAATTGCCGGTAGTTGGCGAGCTGCAGGCCGAAGGACATGTTCGACGTCTCGGAGCTCAGCCCGAGCTTCGCTCGCAGGGGCTTCGGGAACAGGCCAAGCGCATGATGCTCGTTATCACAGCGCAGGAAGACGCAGCGCTCGCCGTGCCACTCAACCTCCTCCGTCAATGTGAAGCCCATCACGGCACGGTAGTATTCTTCCGCCGCCGCAAGGTCGTCGCAGAACAGCTTGACGGGCCCGATTCGCACGACCTTGAAGGGACGGGGCATGAGAATGCCGTCAACCTCGAACTTGGCTAGGTTCGGGTCCTGATAGCGATAGCCTTCTGTTGGGATGCCGCCGCGTACGAGCGCGTCCTGGACCTCCCGGAACTCGGAGATATGCGGCTCGTGCAGAACCTCCGGCTCGCCCGGCGGGCGCATCTCGATCGGCTTGCTGTGCCCGTCCCACCCGATCTGCTCGATGCCGTAGAACAGCTCGTTGATCTGATCGTCGGGATCCCAGACATAGAGATGGAAGTTTGAGCCCGGCCCCATTCCGCCCGCCCGGCCCTCCGTCCGGATCTCCATCTCCAAGTCGCGAAAGTACTGTGTCGCGCCGACGATCTCGCCGCGGCTCTGAATCTGCCAGGTGATCTGATTGATGTCGTTCTCTGCCCGGAAGTGCCTGGCACTGATCCCCGTCTGCGCCCGCTCATCACTTGACGTCTTGTCGAACAGGACGAGCGCGTGGTGGTCGCTGCCGTAGCGGCAGAAGTAGCCGCCGCGGGCCGACAGATCTGAGATACGAAAGCCAAGCAGATCGCAGTAGAAGTGCACGTTGGCTTCGAGGTCGCGGACGTTGAAGCCGAAGTGTCCCAAACGGCGGATCTTGAAGGGCCGGTCGAGCAATACGCCGCCGACGTCGTATGTAGTCCTGGTCATCGTCATCGCCTGGGTCTCCCTTCTCTCGCTCCAGCTGCCGGTGCCGGCGCACCCGCCCTTGCTCGTGCACCCCAATGATGTGTACGTCATGGTACCGCGTTCGCCCCCGCCAAGAATGCCGCCATCCGTTTCTTGGCCCGACCCCGTGGTGAGTCGCGCCAGAACCGGCCGAAGCGTGCGACTGAAACGGCTATGATCGACGCCAGAAGAACCGCTCAGCAAGATGACGAGGCGAAGCACGCTCAAAAAGAGCACGCGCGATGAGTGACAACAATGCGCCGTCGACGGACCGTGGAATGGAGGCATGGCTACTTCTGGCTATCGGTCTGCTGGTGGCGCCACTTTGTGCAGCCTGGAGCTCGCAGTCCTCAGTCACTCAAATGGCTGGCGGTGCTGCCGATTCGCCTGAACCGCTCGGAACCGTCATTGTCCTTCAGCCCCCCAGCCCCACCCCACCGCCGGCTGCCGAACCAACGCTTCAAATCGATTACCCAGCGGGCTGGAATCTCATTGCCGGGTCCGGCAGCCCGATTGTCGGGGCCGATGGGCCTCTCTACACCCTGCAGGCGGGCGACGACGGCTACCGGACGGTATTGGGGTCAAGCCCTCTTCAATCGAATCAAGGGTACTGGGCCTACTTCGATGCGCCGGCGCAAGAAAAGTTCCCCGTTTTTGGCACGGGCTCCGGGATTGCGCTGCCACCTGGTCAATGGGTCATGATCGGCCGCGCGGTTAATGCCCCGCCTCAAGTCACGGGGCCGCCCGACCTCTTGCTCTTTATCTACAACACGTCGACTCAAGCCTACGAACGGACCCTTTACGTCGCACCCTGGCAGGGCGCCTGGGCGTTTTCCCACGCCGGAGGCATGCTAGGATTCACTCCTCCTGGCGCCCCGGCTCTGCCTCGGGGGAGCGCAACGCCGGTAGTCGGGGCCCAGCAAACAGCGGTAACCGCTACCGAGCCGCCGGGGCGACGGCCGGTTCTGGAGGGATCCCCAGAGCAGGCCGTCGCCCACTCCGCGCACCCGACTTTCACACCAGGGGCAGCCGCACAGGCGCCTGCAACGCGCTCGGTCATTCTCGCCGTTCAGCGCGACCACCAGTTGCACATCTTCGATGCGGCGACGCTCGAGCCGCTCGGGACGGTCGCCCTCAATAACCTGGCGGATAGCGTTCAGGCGCGACCTGACGGCCAGATGCTCTTCATTCGGCAAGCCGAGACCGCCGACGGCAATGGCTGCTGCGCGCTCTTTGCGCTCGACCTGACCACCGCCGAGATGTGCCGTCTTGTCGCTCCGTCCGTCCAGGGTGTGCCCGTGACGGACTCCCGCGTCTTCAACCAGCGCGGCGATATCGGCATCGAGGTCTTCAACGCGCAGACGCTCCAACAGCTGCCGACGATGACGACCGCTGGTGTCCACGACCCCTACCCGTCACCTGTCTATGACCTGATTCCCTCACCCGGCGGCCGCTGGCTGTTCGGGATCAGTCGCTTCCCTACGGCATCGCTCGACCTGTTCGACGCTTCGGCAGGAGTGCTCGTCCATGACTGGCCGCTCACATTCCCGGGTGTGGAGGGCTATGGAGACTACAGGAGCACTTCGGGCTTCACCGGCGCCTGGCTGAACGGGCGATTCTACCTCTACGCCAACAGTGGCACGGCGGCCTATCTCTGGACTGCCAACCCGGACGCTGAAGAACTTAGCCCGCCAACCCCGGTCACCGTAGCCGTGTCTGATCTCATCGCCGATGCTCTGCCAGTTTTTCCATCGGCGCTCGCTGCGGGTAATGACCAACTCTTCCTCTATGAGCCGCGAGGCTGGTGGTTCAAGACAGATGACCGCGCCGGCACGCCGGGCGGCGGGATCTTCGCCCTCAACCCTACGAGTGCCACGGTGACCGCCCAGTTCGCGCCGGAGGTCGATTTCGCCCAGGTCGTGGCGAGCAGCGATCAGCACGAGCTGGTCGGCGTCAACGCCGGCGACAGGAATGGCAGCCTGCCGGTGAGCATGCTTGCACTGGACTCCGGAACGGGCAGCCTGCTGGGAGGCCGCAATTTGGCAAGCGATGTGTGGTCCATTGCCGCTGCGAGAGTCCCGGAGTCGACCCTCCCGTTAGGCGACATGCAACCGGCGCCTTGTTCCCATCCGGAGCCGGCTCTCGGCCCACCTGCTCCCACACCAGGCACAGCGCCAAGCAGGTAGCAGCCGGTCCGGCGGCCTGAGCCCTGAGTAGAGGAAATCCCTCATTTGCCGGAACCGCCGCACCCGCCGGCCGAATGTCACCTCATCGGTAGGTGGCGCGAAATCTACAGCGCCATTTGGCGTAGCACCCTACCCTTGATCTGTGTTCACGACCCTGGTAACGAAGGGCTTTCGGGCGGTGGGGAGTACAGCGGTTCTGAGGCAAGTGCCACGATCGGTGGCGAGGTCGCGCCGGCGACGTCAGTGCCATCGGGCAGCACCAAGCGCAAGGACCAGTGTTCGCCCAATGGCCGCGGGATTTGGACAATACTGTATCCCAGGTCGACCGATACATTGGGTTGCACCGTGACCGTGAGGGACGCGGGGCCACGCGACGCAGCTAGAACGCTGTAGCCGAACACCCATAGCGCCACCTCTTGGCCCGTGAGCAACGCGTCGTCGTACTCGGCGCCGCAGAGGTCGCCAGGTGCAGACCTCCAGGCGGTGATTAGCCCGGTCAGATCGAGCGCGTGGCTCGCGCCGCTGGCCGTCACCGACGTAAAGACGACGAAATGATGTGTATAGTAGGCAAGTTCGGTCGGATACACCGAACCCGTCGACCCGTCAACGTAGCGGCGGTCTTGCCAGACCGTCGCGGCCATCTGGTCAGGTGTTGGCCGTACCCAGCTCGCGTCTTCGCGGCAGGTTCGCACCGCTACCGACTCTGGCGGCGGTACACCTGCGCTGATGGGAAGTGGGGCGATTGCACCCATCGCTATGCTGAGCCCCCCAATCAGCGCCATTAGGACCATCCATCGCGTGCGCATGCCACTCCTAATTCAGCAGTTCGTACACCGGCAGGATATGTGAAGCACGTCGCCCAGCTCGTCAGCTAGCCCGGCATTGGTTGGGCGGAAGGCACCGCAGTCAGTTCCGCTATCAACTTCTCCAGCGCGCCCTCGTCGGGACCGACGAAATGCGCGGCGTCATCCGACAATGGCGGTTGTCCGACGTTCCGCCGTAACTGAACGCGGCACTGGAACCTCGACCTTAGGGATGTGCCCTGCGCCACGAGTCGTGTGTACGGATCCGAACGACCTCAGCTAAGAGCGTCTCCAGGTCGAACGGCTTCTGCAAGCACGCATCGGCGCCGATGTCCGCACAGCACCGTTCTGCGTTCTCGCCCGTCATGACCACGGTTGGGACATGCAGCCCGTGCTCATGCAGCCAGCCTGCAACACCCCAGCCGTCCATAACTGGCAACCGCATGTCCAGCACCATTGCCGCCGGCGTCTCACGCGCAATGATGTTCAGTGCCTTCTGACCATCCTCAGCCGTATCAACCTCAAAGTCGGCGAGTTCCAGTATCCCCGTCAGTAGGTCTCGTGTCTCCCGATCGTCCTCGACGACCAAAATACGCCTGCTCATAGCCCATCGCCTTCCTCGGACGCGAGGACCCGCTCGTGCGCCCGCCCTCACTCTAACTCACACGACCCGCTGCCAGGCTGCTCTGCCAACGAGCTATCCGCCAGACGCTCGTCGGGTGAGCGAGGATCGTATTGGGTTGCCAGGTGAGCTACTGCATGATGCCGCAGGCTGCTTCTCTTGGGTTAATAACCGTGAGAGATGTTACCGGCCTCGCGAGTAAGGACGGCGCCCAAGCAATCGGAGCTGAAGAATGCCCTCGACCCCGAATCAAACCGACCAGTGGTCGACGGATGATGAATGGAGCGGTGGTCTGACCGCCGCGGAGGTTGAAGCCGAAGTGTGCCCCAAACGGCGGATCTTGAAGGGCCGGTGGAGCGGCACGCCGCCGACGTTAGGCGTGGTGGTGGTCATCGTCACCGCCTGGGATCTCGTCTTCTCGCCCTGGCTGGCGGCGCCGGCGCCGGGGCACCCACCCCGTGCCCCTCAATGGTGTGTACGTCACGTTATGCGAGTTCCGATAAGCTTCATTTCGTGGACGTAGTCATGGGGGCAGATTGATGGTGAAGGCAACCCCAGGTCCTCGGCCCGCGGTATGGACGATTCGCGCCGCCGAGAGAAGCGATGCAGCCAATTGGGAGCGGATGCGCCAGGAGCTGTGGCCGTCGCCACAGGGCGAGCATGCCGGCGAGATTCGGCGCTTCTTCGACGGCAGAAACAATCACTTGGCGGAGGTGCTGATCGCAGTCGAGCAACACGGCCGGCCCGTGGGCTTTGCCGAGCTGTCCATCCGGTCTCACGCGGACAGTTGCGAATCAAGTGGGGTTGGCTACCTCGAAGGTTGGTTCGTGGAAAGCTCGTACCGCCGAAGGGGAGCCGGCGCGGCACTCGTCCGAGCCGCAGAGCAATGGGCGCGCGAGCAGGGCTGTACTGAATTCGCGTCCGACACTGAGATCGACAACGACGCCAGCGCTGCGGCCCATAAGGCACTGGGCTTCGAGGAGGTGAGTCGCCTCATCTGCTTCAGAAAGCAGCTTTGAGAGCTGGATTGCCTGGTTCCTGTAACAGCCGGCAAGGGGCCGGAGGATAGGTAGCGTAGCGCCCGCCCCAACACGCTCGACCAGTGCTACGATACGGCCGGTCGCACCAAACCCCCTTCCCTCGTGGGGAAGGGGCTGGGGGTTAGGTCGGAGGAGCCGAGATGGAGATCAAGCACGGTCTGATTAGCTGTGACTCCCACGGGCAGCTTCATAAGGACGCTTGGACGAGTCGCATGTCCAAGGCGAAGTGGGGCGAAGACATCCCCCACCTTGCCGAGACGGCGGAAAAAGAGCACATGGCTATCGCTGTGGACCAGCCGGTCGAGCGCTGGTTCGTCCACGGCAAGGTCGTGGGCGAGCGAGGGGTCGTCAACTGCCCTACCGTCATGGCCGATCCGCTGCGAAAGACGTTCCCGCAGCGCTGGGAGGAGGTGCCGGATAAGGTCTACGACCCAGCGAAGCGACTACTAGCGCTCGACAGCGACGGCATCGACGGCGAGGTGCTGTTCCCGAACGACCCTGTCCAGGGGCTGACCTTCTTCCAGGGCGACGACCCGTCTTTCGAGCTGGCATGCGTGCAGGCCTACAACGACGCCCTGGCCGAGTGGCGGGCCATAAGCGATCGCTACATCCCGCTGGCGATCATCCCCTTCTTGGGTGGCATCGAGGCAACCGTTACAGAGGTAGAGCGCGCCGCCAAGCTCGGTCACCGTGGCATCGTCATGATGTCCGAGCCGAGTGTGCATCACAAGTCGCTCAAGCACTTCAACGACCCGTACTGGGATCCGCTCTGGGCCGTCTGCCAGGACCTCGAGCTCCCCGTGCACTGGCACGCTGGCGGCGGGCTGCGATTGTCGATGCCGCTGTGGAAGGGCTACACCCGCAATCAGGGCCAGGCAGTCGGTCCGGCGGGCTCCTTCTCCACACAAGCGCAATTCATTCCAAACCTCATCTTCTCTGGAGTCCTGGACCGCTATCCCACGCTCAAGTGGATCTGCGCCGAGACCGGTCTCGGCTGGGTCAACTATATTCTCGAGGGCTGCGACCACGAGTGGGAGCGCCGCCATCTGTGGACGGAGGGGATCATGGAGCGCCCCAGCGACCTGTTCAAGCGCCAGATCTGCGTCGACTTCTGGTGTGAGACGGCTGGGGTTGAGCTGCGCCACTTCATCGGCATGGAGAACATCATGTGGGAGTCCGACTACCCACACTCGACCTCCACCTACCCCGAGTCCTGGGATTTCGTCGAGCGGACGCTGAAAGGCGTTCCGGAGGACGAGCGCAACCAGCTTCTTTACGGAAACGCGATGCGGCTCTACCACCTGTCGTAGGGAACCGTGAGCAGGAGCACACCTTCGCCCTTCGACAAGCTTAGGGTGAGCGGGGAGGCTGCTTCGGGATGGAACTGAAGTACGGGTTCATCAGCGTCGACGACCACGTCCCGGAGCCACCAGACGTATGGACCCGGCGCCTGGATAAGGGCAAGTGGGGCAACCGTATCCCGCACATCGAGCGCCAGGCCGGCGGCACCGAGCGCTGGTGCGTGGACGGTCAGGAGCTGCCAATCCCAGGCGTGGCCTCCACAGGCGCCGCGATGCCGGATCGCGTCAGGGAGCCGCAGCACTGGGACGAGGTGCCGAAAGCCGCGTCCGAGCCGGCAGAGCGGCTGAAAGCGATGGACGTCGACGGCGTGGACTACTCCGTGCTCTATCCAACCGTCGCCGGCGTTGCCGGCGAGACCTTCGGCCGGATCACCGACCCCGACCTGGAGCTGGCCTGCGTGCGGGCGTACAACGACTGGCTCGTTGAGGAGTGGGCGGGCGCCAGTACGCGGTTTGTGCCACAGTGCATCGTGCCGCTGGCGCCGATTGACGCCGCGGCCAAAGAGATTGAGCGGGCGGTCGCCAAGGGGCATCGCGGCGTCGTCTACCCGGCCACGCCGATGATGCTCCGCGACGTGCCACACATCAACGAGCCCGACTACGACCCCATCTGGGCCACCTGTCAAGATCTGGACGTGCCGGTGTGCTTTCATGCCGGGGCGTCGAAGGCGATACAGTTCCCCGCCTACGCGGGCTTCTCGCCCGGCCTCGCCGCTGCGATGGAGGCGATCACGCGACCCGCGAGCTCCGTCCTCATCGTCGCCAACTTTCTCTACTCCCGCATCCTCACCCGTTTCCCGAAGCTCAAGGTTGTGTTCGCCGAGACCTCGCTCGCATGGGGCGCCTACGAGCTCGAGCTCGCCGACCACCAATTCGAGCGACAGCGCCTGCACTCCGAAGGATATGAGCTCATGCCGTCGGAGCTTTTCCGGCGTCAGTGCTACTACACGGGTTGGTTCGATCGCACGGGTGTCGACACACGCAGGTACATCGGCGTCGACAACATTCTCTGGTCTTCCAATTTTCCTCTGGCAACCTCCACCTGGCCCAACAGTCGCGACGTGATCGCGCGCTGCTTCGCCGGAGTGCCCGATAACGAGCGCAAGCAGATGCTATGGGGCAACGCGGCCAAGCTCTATCACGTCACGTAGCGGCGCGATCCATCGCGCCGGCACCGCCTCAAATTGGCCAAGGGGTATACATGCCACAGCAAGTCCGCCGGTCGTGGCTCATTATTCCGGCGACGAAGCCGGATCTGATCGAGCGCTCCGGCACCTTTGGGGCGGACGTCATCGTCTTCGACCTCGAGGACATGGTCCACGAGTCGAGAAAGTTTGAGGCGCGCGCCCGCATCAAGGATGGAATCGCGCAGGCGCGCCACGGTGGAGCCGAGGTCTTCGTTCGCTGCGACCTCGAGCTGCTCTACGCTGACCTCGAAGCCTCGGTCTGGCGGGGACTCGACGGCGTCATCCTGCCCAAGGTGTCACGTGTAGACGAGATCAACGACGCTGAGGAGATCCTGGGGCGGTTAGAGCTGGAGCGCGGTGTCGTCCGAGCGGCGCTCGCCGGCGAGGTGAACGAGGCCGACGATGCGCGTACGCTCGACAATTCGCTCGAGCTGCACCTGTCGCTCGAGAATGCCAAGGGAAACCACGACGGCCTCGCGCTCATGACCGCCAGCCGGCGTATCCGCTCGGTCAGCCTGGGCAGAGCCGATCTCGTGATGGACCTGCGGCCCGAACCCAGCGGAGACCTGCACCTGCTGCCTTACCTGATGCAGCGGCTGATCATCATGGCCAAGACCGCCGGCGTGACGCCAATCGGCGCCTGGTGGCAGAGCAGATCACGCGGGATGCGGGCCGGCCCTGAAGTGACGGAGCGGGCCGCGAGGCTGGGTCGAGCCGCCGGTTTCAAGGGTGCGTTATGCGTCGATCCCGATCAAGTGGATGCACTGAACCGCGGCTTCACGCCAACCCTGGAGGAGGTCGATACCGCGCGGAGCATCGCGGAGGCGTTCTCCGATGCGGAGGCGGCGGGCCGCCCGTACGCGCAGGTAGGCGACGCGCTGATCGACCGTGCCGGCGCCGGCGCGTCGCAGGCGTGTCTGGACTGGGCCGCCGAGTGCGCCGCGAGGGAGGCCGGGAAAGCCCGGCTGGCGCAGACGGTATGAGCTCGGAGCAGCGGGGTTCAGGTTGTGAGAGCGCTCTGCGGAGGCGAGATGTCCCTCGAGGGGGGCAGAATGGGGGCGCGGGGGGCGAAGGCCCCGAAAGAAAACTCTGTACCCCTTCCTTGTCGGGGTAGCTAGAGGAGATCCGAATGGCTAAGCGTAAAGTGGTGCGCTCTGGGTTGATGATGCCCATCAACAACAAACGATTTGTTGATGGCTCCTGGACCCGCGAGGCAGACAGCCTCAATTACGACCTCGAGGACTCAGTGCCGCAGAGTCAGAAGGCCTACGTGCGATCGATCGTTCGCGAAACGCTGCTGATTCCGCAGAAGGGCGGCGCCCAGGTCACCGTCCGCATCAACTGCGCCGCGCCCGAGGCAGACGTCGAGGCGTCGGTCTGGCCGCCGCTCGCGTCGATAAGCCATCCCAAGACCGAGGACCCAGAGCAGATCCGCCGCATCGACGCGCTCATCTCCAGGCTCGAACGCAAGCGCGGCATTCGTCCCGGGAGCGTCGAAATCAACGCAATGATCGAGACAGCTAACGGCATCGCACATTGTTATGAGATCGCCGCGAGCAGTCCCCGGATCACGCACTTCAGCGGCGGTGGCGGCTACGACATGTCGCTGGACCTGGGCGTCGAGATGTTTCAGGACTTCGACCAGTTCTTCTACGGCAAGGGCGAGTGCAGTCTTGCCGCCCGAGCTCTGGGACTGGAGCCCGGAATCTCGTTGTTCCTGCCCGACACGAGCGGGAGCGTGATGGACGGCTCGGGGACGTATGAGCGCGCGGTCGCTCACCGTAAAGCCGGCAGCAGGAGCAGCGGCGGCCTCCATCCCAATGTTGTGCCGCCGACGAACCGGGGGCTGACGCCCGAGCCTGAGGAGATCGAACAGGCGAGATGCGTGCTCGCCTTCTACAGGGAAATGGATGAGCGCGGCGATGCTGACGGAATATTCAACGGCCAGGTCGTGGATTGCTACGAAGCCGCGAGGGCGGAAGAACTCGTCGAGTGGGCAACGGCCTGCGCTGAGAAGGACGCCTACAAGGCGCGCATGGTGCAGGAAACGCGGGAGCGGGAGCACATCAGTGGGAGCCGCTAATCTGGGGGCGCCGGCATCCTGCCGGCCCGGGGCTCGGGGGTGAAACCCCCGAAACAGTATCCCGTACTCCCCTTCCCTTACACGGAAGGGGCCTGGGGTTAGGTCTTTGCAAGAAGATATCGTTCGGCGCTCCATACTGCGTGTCGCTGTGCGAGACCGCGACGCCGTCGCCGGTTGCTGGCGGCACGGCGCGGACGCAGTCGCGCTGGACATCGGCGGTGACGCGGGCATGGCCTCCAGAGAAATGGCGCTGCCGCTGCTCAGGGAATCGATCGCGAGCGCCGGTCGCGGCGGCGCCGAGGTCTTCGCCATCATCGACAAGGCCGTCGCGTACGCCGATATCGAGTCCGCGGCCTGGCCGGGGCTAACGGGAATTATGTTGCCATCGCCGGAGATACCCGAGAACGTCCAGGATGTCGCGGCAGTTCTGGACGAGGTGGAGCGCCGGCATGGGTTGGCGCGCGGGAGCCTGCAGGTCTTTCTGCTGCTCGGCACCGCAAGCGATGTTTGGCGCGTTCGCGAGCTTATCGCCGCCAGCGCCCGCGTCACCTCCGTTGGACTCGATGCCACGAGCCTTCGCCGCGATCTGGGGATCGTCCCGCGCGAGGACTTCGATCCGTTTCTGTTCGCCGCCGGCAGGCTCGTAATCGAGTGCACTGCCGCTCGCGTGCAGCCGGTCGGCATAAGCCACCCGCTGAGCGTGCTGCCGCGGCTGCTCCCGTCCGCGGAGTTGGAGCGGCTGGCCCAGCGCGGTCGCAATACCGGCTTCAAGGGCGCCATCTGCCCCGATCCTTCGTGGGTCGAAGCCTGCAATCGTGCGTTTACGCCGACGGTGGAGCAGATCGAGTATTACCGTGAGGTGCGCCGGGTCTTCGCCGCCGGTATCGCCCAAGACCGCGCGGCGGTGCCGCTCGGCCAGCAGATGCTGGATGTGCCCGTCGACGAGCGGGCCAAGAAGCAGATCGCGCTATGGGAACGCTGCCAGCGACGCGACGCCCAGAAAGCTTCGGCGATGGCGACGGCAACCGCTACGGCGTGATCAGAGCCATGGTTCAACTACTGCGCGTAACGCGACCGCAGTTTGTCTTCTTGGCGTCCAGGGCGGCGGGGTACAAGACCCCGCCCTACGAGACCGCAGCCAAGCAGACAGGCTTCGGGGGTGCAGGGGCGAAGCCCCCGATAGAAAGAGAAACCTCCTACCTCATCGGTGTGGAAGGCGCACCGGCATGGCGGTAAACGGGAAGCGATTGCCCCTGTCCGGCGTGCGCGTCCTGGATCTGACTTGGGTGGTATCGGGACCGCAGGCGACCCGCCTGCTCGCCGACCTGGGCGCCGAGGTCATCAAAGTCGAAGCCCGCACCCGCGGCGAGCAGGTGCGTAATATGACCTTCAATCCCCGCGTCCTGAGCACACGCGGGATGTTCGTCTATTTCAACCGCAACAAGTTGGGGGCGAGCCTCAATCTCTCCGGTCCAGAGGGCAAGCAGGTCTTCCGTGAGTTGACCGCCGTCAGCGACGTGGTCATCGAGAATTTCAGCGCCCATGTCATGGAGCGCTGGGGGTTTGACTACGCGGGACTGACAGCGATCAACCCGTCGATCATCTACGTCAGCATGCCCGGCTTCGGTCACTCGGGCCCAAATGTCGACTACCAGTCGAACGGGCCGACCCTTCAGGCGCTGTCAGGCCAGACGTTCGCGGGTGGCATGCCTGGTATGCCGCCAGCGGGTTGGGGCTACTCATACATGGACCACACAGCCGGCTACTACGGTGCGATGGCCGTGCTGCAGGCGATCTACTACCGCAACCGCACGGGGCGCGGCCAATTCGTCGATCTCGCGCAGTTGGAGACCGGCTGCAGCTTGATGGGGACGTACGTCCTGGACCGCTCGGCCAACGGCCGCTCATTCCGCCGGCCGGGAATGCCGGCGGGCAACCGCTCGCTGAACCCGGCCGCGGCACCTCACGGCGTCTATCGATGTCAGGGTGACGACCGCTGGGTTGCGATTGCGGTCTTGTCCGACGCTGAGTGGCTGCGATTCAGTGAGGCGCTTGGCGCTCCAGTTTGGGCGCGCAATCCAGAGCTCACAACTTTGGCGGGACGGCTGCGACATCAGGACGAGCTCGATCGATGCGTCGAGACCTGGACGGCACATCATACGCAGCAGGAGGTCATGCACATCCTGCAGGCAAACGGGATCGCCGCGGGGATGGTGCAGGACCCTGCCCAACGCGCCGAGGAGGACCCGGAGTTGCAGGCCCGCGGGCACATCGTTCGGTTGCCGGTAGCGCAGGAGGACGGCTCGCCACAGCGGGTCGACAGCCTGCCCATGACCGTGCCGGCACTGCCGCACGACGCCTACCGTCCTGCTCCCGAGACGGGGCACGACAACGACTACGTCTACCGCGAGCTTCTTGGAATGGCGTCCGACGACATCGACGCCTACCTGGAACAGGGCATCTTCTAGTGCAGACAGCGGGCCGCAGACAACGGGCAACAGGCGGCGGAGACTCGGTCTTCGACGATATCCGCGTGCTGGAGCTCACGGGAGTTATCGGCCAGCAATGCGGTAAGCTGTTCGCCGATATGGGCGCGGACGTCATCAGGGTCGAGCCGCCCGAAGGCGCCGAGGCCCGGCAGGTTGGTCCCTACCTCGCGGATCTTGCGGACCCCAACCGCAGCCTGTCCTTCTGGCATCACAACACCAGCAAGCGCAGCATCACGCTCGACCTTCAGTCGCCATCCGGCGCGGATATCTTCCGTCGCCTGGTCGCGGGCGCCGACGTCCTGGTGGAGGACGGGCCGCCGGGTGCGCTGGCGGCGTTGGGGCTCGGGTATGAGGATCTCAGACTCCTGCTACCGTCGCTGGTCATGGTCTCGATCACGCCCTTCGGCCAAGACGGGCCGTACCGCGACTTCAAGTCCTCGGATCTCGTCAGCCTCGCCCTGGGAGGCCCTCTCTGGAGCTGCGGCTACGACGACCACGACCTGCCACCCATCCGGCCGTATGATGGCGCCGCCTATCACATCGCGAGCCATTACGCGTTCCTGGGCGCGGTCGCGGCGCTGGTTATGAGGCAGGCAACTAGAGATGGACAGTATATCGACGTCTCGATGCACGAGGCCTGCCACGACACCACGGAGGGTGCGATGCCGACCTACTACATGGGCGGGAGGCGGGTGCAACGCCAAACGGCTCGACATGCCGCTCCCGCACCGACGGTGCCCGTCTGCTTTGCCTGCGCCGATGGGAAGTGGATTTTCACACGCATCCCCGGTGAATCCCCAGCGTGGAAGAAACTGGTCGACTGGATGGATGAATCGGGTATGGCTGTCGACCTGCGGGATGAGCGCTTCGATCATCCGGCCGTGCGTCGTGACGAGATGGGTCACATCACGGGTGTGCTTGAGGCATTCTGCGCGACACACGCCGCCGAGGAGCTCTATCACGGCGCGCAACAGCGCGGTATGGTTTGGGGCACAGTGCGCTCCCCCGACGAGATCGTCGAGGACCAGCATCTGCGGGCACGCGGCTTCTTCGTCGATCTCGAGCACCCCGAGCTCGGGCGATCGTTTGAGTACGCCGGCGCACCCTACCAGTTCAGCGAGACACCTTGGGCGCTCCGCAGGCGCGCGCCTCTTCTCGGCGAGCACAACCAGGAGATCCTCTGCGATGAGCTCGGCTTCGCTCCGGAAGAGCTCGTTGCTCTACGAGAGGGTGGGGTCATCTAAGCCGCGGAAGCAGTCCCAACGCGTTGTCGCGCTCGATTGCCCGAAGGTCGCCGGAGCTGAACCCCCAGCCGGCGAGCATCGGTCCGTACTCACGGGCGTTTCGATAGGGAGCATCGGTGCCAAACAGGATCTGTGAGACCGGGATCAACCTCGTGAACGAGGCGAGTGTCATCTCGTTCGAGGCCTGCGCCGTGTCGTAGTAGAACCGCTGAATCTCGTGCAGGATTCCATTCGGCAGCACGGCCGCCAGCTTTGGCGCGGCGCTCGCGCGCAGGAACCGCTCCCACAGAAACGGCATTGTGCCGCCACCGTGCGAGAAGATTATGCGGATGTTCGGGTAGCGAACGGCTGAACCGCTGAACAGCCAGCGCGCGATGGCGCGGGTCGTGTCCGTGCCGAACTCGATGATGGCGTCGGCGATATCCGGGATCAGACCTGCGCAGCAGGCGGCAGCGGTCGGGTGCGTGTAGACGACCGCTCCGCGGCGGTTGAGCTCCTCGAACACCGGGTCGAAGGCGGGGTCGCCGAGCCACTTGTCGACGTAGCTGGTGATCAGGCCGATGCCGTCCGCCTTGAGCGTGTCGAGGGCGTATTCCAGCTCTCGCAGGCTACCCTCGATGTCGGGTAGCGGCAATGCGGCCCAGAAGCCGTAGCGCCCGGGATAGTCGCGCGCCAACTGGGCCGCGTATTCGTTGCAGATGCGCGCCAGCCGTGCGCTCTTGGCAGCGTCGCCGGTCCAAACGCCGGGCGTCGTAACCGACGTAATCGACGTCGCGACGCCGCCCTTCTCCATATCGTCGATCGCCCAGGCGGGACTCCAATCCGTGACCACCCTCTGGTTGGTTAGAGCCGGACCGATTTCTCTGACATACTCGGGCGCGAAGAAGTGATGATGGACGTCGATTCGATGCGGGCTTGCATTCGTCATAGTCGACCTGCTCCTCCTATGCAATTAAGGATGGTTGCTCCGGACGGGCCACTCGAGCCGTCTGGTCATGTGCCCGTGGGTTGCTGATAGAGGCCGATGACGTTGCCCGCTGGGTCGCGGAACCTGGCGGTGATCTCCGGCGCATCGGCGCCGATCGGCTGCGCGATCTCGCCGCCGTTGGCCGTGACGGCGTCGACCGTCGCTGCGACGCTGTCGACCATGACGTAGAGCAGCAGGCCCGGCTCCGCCGCTGCCGGCCTTCCTAGAACCCAGGCGCCGCTCACCTCGCCGGTCGTATCGTCGAAGGCGGTAGAGCCATCGCCGCGCTGTCTGATTCGCCAGCCAAAGACAACTTTATAGAAGGCGGCTGAGCGTTCGATATCGGTCGCCGGAATCTCGATGTAGCAGATCTTGCCGTTTGCCATGGTTGGAGGCATGCGGGCTCCTTCCGACACTTTAGGGTAGCCGGGTGCCGTCGATGCCCACGACCTCAATGTAACTCGGAGGGTGATCTGCCAGGCGGTTGGCGAAGATTGCGATGTCTTGTCCAGGGCTACGCCAGCGCGAGGATGCCAGAAGTCCAACGATCCCACCGCTCTCGAAGGCGAGCTTGCCAAGCATCTGGGTCGGAGCGAGTTGGCCAGGCGGAGTGTTGATCCAAGGCCCGGCGAGTTCTTGGGCTGAGGTACCGATCGTCGCTTGTACTCTGGGATCAGTTAGGTCAAGCACGGCCAGAGCTATCCCCTGAACGCTGAACAGTACCTTAGGCGGGATCGGGCGGAGAATCTGTTGCCCTTTGCTGTCAAGAACGAGCGTTTCGGTCTCCGCAAGCGCCGTGTACGGATCTACAGCGAGGTATAGCGTCTTAGGCCCATTGAGTGGTGTGAATCTCTGAGACTGACCGCTGGTCCAGAGCCACTGCGGACCAGGCAGCCCCGGAGGGCCACCCAGCAGCTCCCCGAAGCCGACTACTCGGAACCACGGACCGTGGAGTGGGGCGAGCGGCAGTGTGAGAATCGTCTCCCGGAGCTGATCCTCCGGGAGCATTAGGAGGGAATGCCTTTAAGCGCATCCGAGAGCAATTGTTCGACAACATCAGCGCGACCGGCGCGGATGACATCGATTGGACGCTCCATGCCGAGATCCGCCCTTCCTCTATTTAGCCATTCCACAACCGCGTCCCGATCCTTGAGTTCGCCCGCCAGCATCACCAGGCTCCGTCGGACGGCGGAGCGCTGTCCCCTCGGGAGCCGCCTCAGTTCCGGCTGCTCCGCCAGCAGGGATCGAGCCATTCCAGCTGCCTGCTTGCGCTCTCTTCGAAGTGCGTCCACTATGGGAGCGATGCCCATCTGATGGAGCATCACAGCGTTGATCCTGGCTATGTCGGCTGACCGCTCCTTCACTTGGGCCTCCTGCTGCGCCAGCGCTGCGGGTATTCCTCGCACGGGCGGAAAGAGAGCGTGGATCTCATCGTCGCTCAATTCGCCCGTCCGACGCTCCTTAGGCGAACTGGAGCTTAATGCGTCCCGAATCCTGCCAAGCTCTACCTGCGTCGCGCGGGCAGTAACGCCCAACCGCTCAATCGCTCAATCGCTGAGGATAGCCGTGAACCCTGGCTCGCCGGGAGGACGGACGAAGCGTCTTTCGTCAGGCGTTGCGCCGACCTGCTAATGCGTTCGGCTTGGTCGGCAAGACGACCTGCCTGCTTAATGAGTCCTCCGTACGCTGGCTCCACGGCTCCCCCCTGAGGCTGTCCCATCGATGGTGCGTAAGTCCAGGTGTGCGCGTCACTAGTTAGGCGCGGCCTAGATTTACGTTCGCTCCCAATTAGCATAGTCCGAGCTGCCGTCGACAGCATGCAGCCATGGAGGAGTCTGGTGAGACGCGCAGCTCGCCCGGTGCTCGAAGGCCCGCCCGCGGCGGGCTTTCGAGCACCGGGGAAGAATGCGGTAGCTACTGCTCTCGTCCCACCGGATTGCGCAGGACGCCGATCTCCGGGACCTCGACCTCGACGATGTCGCCGTCCTTCATGTTCTCCGTTGCTTCCTCGGTGCCCATCCAGAGAACGTCGCCCGGGTAGAGCGTGAGGTACTGGCGGACGCTGAAGATCGCGTCGCCGGCGCAGTAGATGTACACCTGCTTGCCGTTGAGGCGGATCGTGACCTCGAGCGCGTCGGGGTCGATGCCGGTGACGATCCAAGGGCCCATCGGCTTGAAGGTGTCGGTGTTCTTCCCTTGCCAAAACGTCCGATCGCCGTTTTGCCAGGTGCGCTCGCTCACGTCGTTGCCGATCGTGTAGCCGGTCCAGCGCCTCGGCCTCGGACACCTGCTTGCACTTCCGCCCGATAACGGCGACATGCTCGCCCTCGTACTGGACCTGCTCGCCCGCGTCTTTGGGGATGACGATCGTCTCATCCCGAGCGAGGGTCTGCTTTTGGACTGATCAGGCGGCAGGGTACAAGACCCTCCCCTACGACGACCAGACCCGGGGGAGTTTCAATCGCTCCTAACAAACCCATTATTTCTGCACGAATGACTTGGTGAAATCGTCCTGCCAGTGGTTGTAGTCTTTTTCAAACTGATCGGCCGTCTCTCCCTGGCCAGCAACCCAACTCTTGAAGCCCGGATCTCGAGACGGGTTCCCGTAGAGGTAGGTCTGGAAGATCTTCTGGGCGTCGGGGCCAAGTAGGAAATCGGCGAACAGGAGCGCCGCGTGTGGGTGTGGCGCATGCAGCGCGATCGCGGTCGAGTAAGCGCCGTCAAGAACGGGCTCCAGCGGCACCCACTTAATCGGCGCACCCTTCTGTATCGCCTGCGAGGCGTGGCTGCTGTAGATCGTCGGAGAGGCTGCCACTTCGCCGCTGACGACGAGGTCGGCGAGTGCCTTCGCCGAGATCTCGTGGACGGCAATATCCTGCTTCGAGAGTTGTTGAACGAAGCTCTCACTCTCATGCGCCAGAACATTGCCGACCCATGGCACGCCCGAGGTCGAAACGACGGCCATCTTACCCTTCAACGCCGGGTTCAGGAGATCCTTGGTCGTCTTTGGTGCGATCGCATCGGGAATGGCATTGGTGTTGTAGGCGAAGCCGATGTACGAGTCACTGTCGTTGATCCACCAACTAAGCCCGCCCGAAGCAGGTGTGACAGCCTGCTGGGGCCTGCTCTTCGCCTCCGGCGTGAAGTACGGAGTGAGGCCCTTGACGTCGTCGCGAATCGGCAATAGGTCAGTCAGCCCAGACTGCACGACGTCCACGCTGTAGTGCTTCGCCTGCGCCTCCTGGTTGACCTTGGTGAGGATCGCGCGCTGGCCGCTGGGTCTATTCGCATCCACCTTGATATATGGGTATTTCTGCTGAAATCCCTGTGCGAGCGCATCAACGATATCGCCGGCCAGTACCGTGTACCACGTGACGGTCCCTTCTTCTCTCGCTCCGGATTCCAGCATCCGCTGCCGGTCGGCCGCCTGATAGGTGGCAATGGCGTCAACTGCCGCAGGCCAGCCGGTCGGGCCTCCAGACCGGCTCGCGGGCTTCGCCGAGGGCGAGCACGCAGCTGCTCCCGCCAGCAGGACGAGCAGTGAGAGGCAGAAGCCGCGATGGCGAAGCATGGGAGTCCTGTTCTACTTCTGAACGAAGAGCTTCTGGAAGGTGTCCTGCCACTGATTGAACTTTTGCTCGTATTGGGTCGCGCTCAGACCCTCGGCAGCGCGCCAGCGGACGAAGCCGGCCTCGTTTGCCGAGCTGCCATAGTGATAATTCGACATAATCTTGCCGCCGTCCTCGCTCGCAAGAAAGTCCGCGAACAGCATCCCTGCGTGCGGATGAGGAAAAGCATTCACGACAGCGACCGCGTACGGGCCGGTGGTGACAGGGTCGAGCGGCACCCACTTCACCGGCGCGCCCTTCTCCATAGACTGTTGTGCGTGGTCGCGGTAGATCGCAGGCGATGCCGCGACCTCGCCTGAAGCCACCAGATCGTTGAGGGCCTTGCCCGAGATCTGCTGCACCTTGATGTCCTGTTGCTTCGCGACCTGCTGGACAAATGCCTCACCCTGATTCGAGATTAGATTGCCTGTCCAGGTAACGCCCGTGGAGGTGCCCGAGACCTGCATCTTGCCCTTCAAGGCCGGGTTGAGGATGTCCTTCCAGGTCTTCGGAACCGCGCTCTCGGGGATGGCATTGGTGTTGTAGGCGAAGCCGACGTACGACTCGCTATCGAGGATCCAGTAGGTCATGCCGTCGCCCGTGGGTGACAGGCCGGACGGTTGCCGGGTCTTAATGATCGGACTGAACCAGGGTTGCAGCACTTTGAGCTCGTCTCGCAGGACGAGCGCCTGGTCCTGGCCGGTCTCGGTCACGTCGGCGACGTACTTCTTGGATTTGGCCTCTTCGATGAGCTTGGTCTGCAGAGGGACGGTGTCCGTGCGAAAGAGCTGCACCTTGACATACGGGTATTTCTGCTCGAACGCTTTGATCTCGGCATCGAGTACGTCGCCCGCAATTGTGGTGTACCAGGTGAGTGTGCCCTCCTGTTTGGCTCCTTCCTCCAGCATCTGCTGACGGTCGGCGCCCTGGTAGGCAGCGATCTCAGCGAACGTCACCGGCTTTTTCGCCGCCCCGCTGGAGGCCGGCGCCTGAGACGTCTTCGCGGCCGGACTGCAGGCCCCCAACATCGCCGCGAGCGGGACGACACCGAGCGATATGAACCGTCTTCGTAACATCGGCGAATTGCTCCTTTGGTAGCTGGTGTGGTAGCCGCTGCCTAGCCTACGGCCGGCTGGAACTTCGGCAGCGTGAACTCGGGGGTCACATCATCCCAGACGACCTCCACGCGCATGCCAATCTCAACCTTCAGCGGGTCGATATTGATGATGTTGCTGTTCATTCGCCAGCCCTCGTCGAGCTCGACTATGGCCAGAACATACGGCACGTCCTCGGCGAATGCCGGGTTCGCGGGTTGGTAGGAGATGGTGTGCGCGTACACCCAGCCCTTGCCGCTCGATTCGGCCCACTCGAGCGTTCCAACGCCGAAGCAGTCCCTGCCGGGACATATGTCGCGGGGATAGAACACGCGGGTACCGCAGGCTCGGCAGCGTTGATAGACCAGGCGATGCTCCTTCGCCGCGTCCCAAAATGGCTGACTCACCGCGGATGGTGTCGGCAAAGGTTTCGTGTATTCGGTATCCGTCGTCATCGCTCTTCTCCGTCCACCGAGCCGCGTCTTATGCGGTCACAGGATATTGCAGGTCCGTTGCCGTCGCCGCGGCAACTTGAAATTGTCAACTCCTCGCGGCCTACAACGTCGCTTCGCTGCCGAGTAGCATCGCCGACTGCTGCGAGAATGCACCGCCCGAGCCTGTGACGTAGACCAGATCGGTGGGGCCTGGCACCTGGTGTTCGCCCGCGTCTCGACGAATCTGCCGCACGGCCTCGGTGACCTGTGCACATCCCCCGGCTGTGGAGGCCTGGCCGTACGACAATTGCCCTCCGTGCGTGTTCATAGGGTGGTTGCCCTTGAAGGTGAAGTCCTGATCCTGAATCCAATCACCGCCTTCGCCCTTCTTGCAGAACCCCGTCTCTTCGAGCTCGCAGATAACTGTGATCGTGAACGAATCATAGACTTCCATAACCTGTACGTCGCTGGGACCGTATCCGGCCATGGCAAACGCTTTCCTTGCTGCCCGGCCCACGGGACAGATCGTGATTTCGCCGACATGGGTGAGATTGCCCCGGGTGATCGAGACTGCGCCGCCGAGGACATACGCCGGCTTCTGGCGAATGCCGCGGGCGCGCTCGGCCGACGTGACGATGAACGCGCAGGCGCCGACGCAGGGCATGACGCACTCGAGCAGATGCAGCGGATCGGCGATGATGCGGGACTCGAGGACGTCCTGCGCGGTGAGCGGGGTGTCGTGGAATATGGCCATTGGATTGTGATTGGCGTTGTAGCGAAAATCGACGGCCAGTTTGGCCCGTTTCTCCACCGTGGTGCCGTAGAGGGCCTCGTGGCGTTTGGCGATCATGGCGTACCAGCCGTTTGCCGCAACGGTGGGCCCGAACGGTACCTGAAACTCGGTGGTGGCCGTTTCTGTCTGGGCCCGCGCTGGTCGCTGACGGCGGCCTGCGGCGCCGCCGCCCGCGGCGGCCATTCCGCAAAGCACGTAGTCCGCGAGTCCAGCGTTGACATAGGCCGCGGCCTGCACCGCCATCGTCACCCCGGCGGCGCCCTGCGCATCGCAGCCGGTGGCCCAGGTCGGGTAGATGCCCATGTGCTCTGCCATCTTTGGGCTGAATCCGCTGGTCGGGGAATCGAGCTGCGGATCGAAGATGAAGCCGTCGATGTCTTCCTTGGTGAGGCCGGCGTCCTGTATCGCCAGATAACACGCTTCGGCGAGCAGGCTCATCGAATCGCGATTCGGCCGCGACCGTTCGGGCTTCAGCTCACCGATTCCCACAATGGCCGCCGCGCCACGCAATGTCTCTGCCATTCGCTCTTTCTCCCAACGCCCCCGGAACTTTGCCGCCTAGTTAGCCATTCACTGTTGGCTGTTCTCTTCGGCTCAAATCATGACCCCCACACAGCGAATTGTCGAGGGCCATGCCGCAATGGAGAACCCCTTCGGGACGTTGACAAGTGGCCGTGTGCTCTCTAGAATCCAATCAACTGATTGGTTATTGGTGGTGTATGGCCGAAACGGTAATCCGCCGCGAAGGAAGATCCGCGGGCGAGCGGCATGGCGCGCTCGTGCTCGCTGCCTACAACCGGATCGCAACCTCGGGCTTCGAGGGCCTTAGAACGCGCGACGTCGCCGCCGAGGTTGGCGTTAATATCGCGACACTTCACTATTACTTCCCGACGAAAGAGGCGCTAATTCGCGCGGTGCTTCAGCATGCCGTGCATCAGTTCGCGGCCACCATTCCCAAGAGCGGCACGCCGGCCGAGCAGTTGCGCGGCCATTTCGGCGCACTCAGCCGCCTGCTCAAGGAGGACCTGCGGCTGGCGACCGTCCTCTCCGAATTGACACTGCGGGCGCCGCGTGACGCGGCGATTGCCGATAGCCTGCGTGAGACTGACGACATGTGGTTTGGAACCCTGTGCGCGATGCTGCGGCGCGGCATTGAAGATGGCTGCTGCTTCAGCGGTTTGGAGATCGAGCCGGCCGCCGCGCTGATCATGGCCGCGATCAAGGGCGTCTGCATTCCTTCCGTGACGGCGCTGCGGCCGGAGAGGGTCGACCAGACCTTTCGCCAGCTCGGGCTGGTGCTCGGACTGGAGCCGGTCTAAACCGCTCATCCACGCCAACAATCTCAACATTGCATCAATTGCTTGATTGACATTCAGATGCCGGCTGCAATTATAATCAACTGATTGATGTTGGTATTTTGAAGGGGGAATTGCCATGGTTCTGTTGAAGGGTTGCCCGCGCTGCGGCGGCGATCTCGTCCGAGACCTTGATGACGCATTGAGCTGCCTGCAGTGCGGGCACGAGCTCGCAATGAGTGGCGCGGAGTTGCTCGCCCAGCTCCCGACGCACCCGGCCGGGCCGGGCCGGGCTATCGCGGCCGCAAACTCGGCCGTGCATCGCGCGGCAGCCTGATCTGGGACGATCCGGATCTGACCAAGGAGATTGCCGTGGATGACACACAGGCTCCGGCGCGCACGCCCTCGAACCCGTTGATGGAGCGCTTTGACCGATGGATCAGTGGCGGCGAGCGCGGCCAGGCTTTCGGACGGTGGCTGAGCAGGACGATCGCCCTGCCGCAGCTTCGGCGACTGACCAGCGAGGTGATTCCGTGGACGCCTCGTTTCGCGTCATTCCGCGCGGTGCCGAGGCGGCGGATCTCGCCATCTCACACCAGGCATACGACCGGACAGACGCCCTGCGCGACATCAATCTGGTGTTTCCACTCGAGCGACTGCGCGAGCTGGAGGCGGAGGGCGTGATCGGGCGGGTCGCCGGCGAGCACTACGGCTTCGGCCTGTCGGGCAGCGCGAATGAGCTGCTGGCGCCAGGGCGCGAGGTCGGGCGCAGGCTGGCGTCGGCGCGTGTAGACATCGCGCTGCTGGTTCCCGCCTGACCGATCTGCACGCGGTCCGTGGGGCTGCTTGCCAGAGAGATTGAGGCGGCCGGCGTGACGACGGTCGGGCTGGCACTTGTCAGGGAGGTCGCAGAGGCAGCAAGGGCGCCGCGGCTGCTCTACCTGCGCTGGCCCTTCGGCCATGCGCTGGGCGAGCCGGGTAACGTGGCGCAGCAGCGGACCATCCTGCACGACATGTTCTCGATGGCCCGAAGCGCCCCGCGGCCGGGATTGGTGATCGAGCTGCCCTACCGTTGGCGGCGCGAGGAGTATTCGCCGATCGCCGACTGGGCGGCGGATTCGGTGACGGCCTAGGCCCGCTTGAACTTGACCAGCGTCCACTCCGGAGAGGCATCATCGAAGACGGGCGTCAGCGGCATGTCGATCCGCAGGTCCGAGAGATCGCACTCGACGACATTGGACGGCAGCATCACACCTTCGGCGAGCTGCACGATCGCGTAGACATACGGGACCTCGAACGAGGGGTGCGGCGGTTGGTGGACGATTGTGTAGCTGTAGAGGCGGGCCTGGCCCGTTGCCGGGACCCACTCGAGCTGATCTGAGAGGCAGTGGGGGCAGAGCTCCCGTGGGTAGAAGTGGTACCTGGAGCACCTCCGGCAGCGCGGGAGCACCAGCTCGTGCCTGCGGGCAGCCTCCCAGAAGGGCTTCGTCAACTCCTCATTGAGTGGCCGCGGGAGCACTCTGGCGGGTGGCGGTTGCGTGGTCATCGGCCGTCCTGTACGCGGGCGGGTTTTGAAACCCGCCCCTACATCTCTTCTACTTAGAGGGTGGCGCTCGAACCGAGCACCAGCGTGCACATCACGCTTGCAATGCCCCCTCAGCCATTGACGCACGCGAGATCGTTGGCAACGACCTGCCGCTCACCTGCCTTTCCCATGATCTGACGCGCCGCCTCGACAACGTGCCGGAAGCCGCCCGAGTTGCCGCCCGGCTGGCCGGCGGATAGCTGGCCGCCATCCGTGTTGACGGGGAACGTCCCCTTGTACGTCGTATCGGTTGAATCGAAGAACTCGCCGATCTCGCCCTTGTTGCAGAACCCCGCATCTTCGAGACACACGGCCTCGAGAACGGTGTATCAGTCGTAGAACTCGGCGAGCTGCACATCCTTTGGTCCATAGCCCGCCATCGCGAACGCGCGCCGCGCCGTGAGAGCCACCGGGGTGGTGGTGAAGCTCTTCGGATCCTGCCAAAGGCTGTCGTGGTTCGTCGCCGCGCCACCGGCGCCGAGCAGGTAGACCGGGCGGTTGGAGAACGAGGCGGCGCGCTCCGCCGAGGTGACGATTGCCGCCGCCGCGCCACCGCACGGCATCACCGTCTCGAGCAAATGGATCGGCTCGCTTGCGTAGCGGGAATTGAGGACATCCTCGAGCGTGAGCGGCTGGTCGCGAAAGACGGCGTTGGGATTGGCCAGGGCGTTGAAACGCTGATTCACCGCCATCCTCGCGAACTGCGCATCTTTGCTGCCGTACTCGTGCATGTGCCGCTGCTTCAGGAGTGCATAGCGCGCGGTCGTGGCGACGCCGGGTCCATAGGGGCCCTCCCACTCCGAGCCAACGCTTCGATTCGGCGTGGGCACGCCTGGGTCGGGAGCGCGGTTGCCGCCAAGCACGCAGAGCACGGTGCTGCACATTCCCGCGTGGATGGCCGCGGCCGCCACGACAATCGACTGAGCCCCGCTTGCACCGTGAGAGGTAACACCCTCTGTGAAGAGCGGCTGTACACCCATGTATTCGGCGAGCGTGATGGGGTTTACCGCCTCGGCGTTGGAGATCAGCCCATCGATATCGGCCTTCGTGATTCGGGCGTCCTGCAAGGCAAGCGTTGCGGCCTCCATCATGAGGGAGACGCTGCTACGACCGGGGTATGCCCTGCGCGTGGGAATCTCGCCGATGCCAACAATCGCCACTTGGCCTCTGAGACTCATGGCGTCTCCCTTCCGACGCGTCCATACTGTCCGCGAACACGCGGGTTCCGGATCTGTTCCTTCCGTCCGCTATCTGTCCCGAATCATATAGCTGATTCGGGACGGATCCAATCTACTTCCTTTCCAAACTGCCCCCATATAGATTAAGCACGCGGCGCGCGGGCGCCGAAGATAGATTTTACTAAGCCATCAGGAAATTCGTGTACAAGACACGCTATTTCGCTCCGCGCGGGAGCGTATAGTAAGGCATCTGGAATCTGTGGTTCGGGCGGCGGCTGCGTTCGCAGCTAGGAGTGGATGTTTCTCATGGGTATCATTGGTCGGGTATTCGGTAAATCTGGCGAGAAATCACAAGCGACTAACGAGAAACTTGCGGCGGATCGGCTACGGATGTCGGCGACCGCCAGCTCGGGGCCACTCCAGACGACCGAGGAGATCGCCCACATCCGCCAGCAGATGGAGGCGGAGCTCGACGCCCAGCGAGCGCGCCGAACCCAAAGCGCCACGACTGAGCTTTAAGCCGCCGGCTCCTCGCCTTTACATGGTCATGCCCTAAAGGCAGGCTGCTCGGGTTTGGTCGTGCCTTGACGCGCGTCCCGGCGCCGGCATCGCCAACGTGGACGGGGTCGCGCAGGCAAAGCGCTGTGTGAGCCTTCCGTGGGGAACGCAATTAGCTCCGCCACGGCGACGGACGCGGTACCTAACCCTGCCAGCATGCCACCTAAGGATGGGGCTGCGCAGACGCGTCCGCGTTCGGCGCAGTTGCCGGAGATACCGCCGCAATCCCCTCGTCACTTTCCGGTCACCGGCCGGGAATGAAGCCGTAATCGGCCTTTAGTTCCACCACTCCAGCATGCAGCCGCCCAACGGCGGCGACCCGGGGCTGTCACGTCAACCCAGCAGTGGATAGGCTCCTGGATCAGGCCGCGGCCACGCTCGACGAGCGAAACCACCTGTACGAGCAGGTGAACGACTTGATCACGGAGGACGTCGTGTTCGTTAATGTGGTGCATGACAAGGCTCCGCTCGCGCGGAGTCAAGTCGATTCACGGGCTCAACAAGGTGCCATGCTGGAAGATTGGCTTCACGCAGACCTGGCTGGACGTTTAGGACTGCGGTCTTCGTTCCTTAGTCCGCCCGCTCAACCAAATCTTTCCTCAGGGAGCCTCGGAACAGCCGGCAGAAGGAGGCAAAGCAATGGCAGAGTTCGAGCGAAGCCGGATCGCGGTGTTCTCGGGCCCCACGGCGACGATTCAGAACACGGTCCCGCTCGTGACCAGCAACAGGGCGCGGGAGAAGTACCGCCTGCCGCCACGAACGCATGAGGACGGAACGCCCCTGCGCTTCGATCACCTCCGCCCCCAGCGATTGGCCGCTCCAGTAACCGTTTACGTGGAGCAATTCAGCGCCCATCCTCTGGAGAGTGACGCCGCCGACCTTTACGGCCCGCCCGACGGCTATCTCGACCGCAACGGCGCACTGCACCCTGAGCCGTCGAGCCCAAACGACAGGCCGGTCTACGAGGTGACGCTTAGGCCGGAGGACGGCCTTTACCTCCTGCCATACATGGCCCGGCAGGCCGACGGTACAGCGTGGGAGGACGACACAGCATATCCGGGCGCTCCGGAGCACCTGGCCCGGCAACCTTTCCTGCCGGACCCCTCGCGGCTGTTCGAGGAGATCGACCGCTTCGGACTTGGAGAAGAGGGCCTCAACAGTTTGCTTTCAGGCAAGGCTGACTACGACTTCATCAGGGCTGCGCCCTCCGGCGGCTACAAGAAGGGTTTGTCCGCCTCGGCTCGCACGGACCTTGGTGATGCCGATATCCCGCCCGAACGCATGGGCCGCGACTTCTTCAACTACAAGCCCAGGCACCTTCGAACGGACCCGCCTCGCGCCTTTGTCGCCCGGGTGGTCAACATGGTCCAGTCGGCGATGGACAGCGGCGCCTACGCAGGCGCCATTTGGCTTGAAGGCAGCCCCAACATCGAAGAGACGCTGATGTGGCTCAACCTGCTGATCGATTCCCCGCTGCCGATCTGTGGAAACTCCTCGCAGCGCCCGCATGGGAGCCTCTCGAACGACGGAGACCACAACATCGTCGATTCCGTCGACTGGATCCTGTCAGGGGCATGGAGAGATGCATCCGGCCGCAACGCCGCCGGCGTGGTGGCCGTCTTGGATCAGCTCATTTTCACAGCGCGCGAGGTCCAGAAAGGCGACGCGCGGCCCGGCGGTTATCTCGCCACCGGCGGGCACGGAGGCGTGATCGGTAGCATGGGGCATAGCCCGGGCAGGCCGGTACTTACGTTCGTTCCGGGCCGCCGGCACACGTATCAATCGGCGGTGAATGTGCACCAGTTGCCTCAATCTGTCGGGGGTGTGCTGGGCCATGCTGGAGGACCGTCCGAGATGCTCGTGCCAATCAAGGACGCGTCCGGCTGCCTGCTCGCCTCGGCTCTGCCGGAAGTTCGCTTCGTCAAGTCGGCCCGCTACCTGCCGGCCGAGGTCGCTGTCGATTGCAACGGGGAGGTCGAGATTCTCAGCCGCATCCAGCGCAACCTCGCGCAGGAGCCGCTCGCCGGCTTCATCGCCGAGGGGACCGTGCCCGCGGGTGCGCTGGTCGCACCGATCGATGCTGCCCTGCGGCAGGCAATCTTCAGCGGAATGCCGGTCGTGAAGGTCGCCCGCGGGAACGCGGACGGGATCTCGGCGCCGGACCCGGGCGGTCTGTTCGTAGGCGGCAGCAACCTCACCGCGACCAAGGCGCGAATCCTGCTGATGGCGTCGATGATGAAGCTGGGCAGTTTGCCTCCTGCCCGCGACCCCAACGATCCAACTCCGGAAGAGATCGCCGGTGTCAAGGCGAAGGTTGCGGAGTACCAGGCCATCTTCGACACGCACTGAGCCGATCTGTGCGACGTCCCTATGTAGGGGCGGGTTTGAAACCCGCCCTTGTGGATGCCTGCCGCCAATAATCGCTGTATTTCATCGCACCTTCCGTTGACACGTGGATCGCTCCGCGTGATGATGAGCCCGTCTTCCTCCCTGGCGCACACTCGCCCTTGCATTCACTCTCCGTCTGTGAGCGTGCCATTGGGGGTGAGGGCGAGGCGACTGACCAATGCCCAGCGAGCGCGTCCAGCGTCATATCGATCGTCTGCTCGACGAAGCGGATCGGGCGATCGCGCAACGCGACTGGGCTCTGGTGCGCCAGTGCTGCGCCGACATTCTCCGGATCGATCCCGATAACGAGGATGCCCGCACCTTTCTGGCCGCGGCGGAGCGGGAGCCGTGGGACTCCCCCCTCCCTGGGGGAGAGGGCGAGGGTGAGGGCGCGCGCGAGCGCCAGCACCCACCCGATGTAGCGCCTGCCTCCGCGCTTCAACCCTCATCCCCGGCCCTTCTCCCCTCGAGGGAGAAGGGAGAGCGCCTCCCCACCTCCTTCGCCGCCGGCCGCTACTTGGTGAAACGCTTCCTGGGCGAGGGCGGCAAGAAGCGTGTTTACCTCGCCCATGACACCACCCTCGACCGCGACGTCGCCTTCGCGCTGATCAAGACCGACGGCCTCGACGACACCGCCCGCGAGCGGGTCTCCCGCGAGGCGCAGGCCATGGGTCGTCTCGGCGCCCACCCCCACATCGTCACCGTCTTCGACCTGGGGACGGAGAGAACAGGGGACAGGGAACAGCGGACAGGAAACATGAGGCAGGGGACAGACCCGGCCGTCCCTGGCTCATCGCTCGCAGCTCATGGCTCGCAACCGTACATGGTCACCGAGCTTCTGGGCGGTGGCGACGTCGAAGGGGCCATCGAGCATGCCCCCGACCACAAGCTGCCGCTGCCGCAGGCGCTGGCCCTCGCCGAGCAGGTCTGCCAGGGGCTGGAGTTCGCCCACACCAACGGCATCGTCCACCGCGACCTCAAGCCCGGCAACGTCTGGCTGACGGAGAGCCTTCAGCCATCAGCCGTCAGCCGTGAGCACCCCGCCTCCGCCCGGGGTACGGGGGGTTCCCTCTCCTTGGCGGGAGAGGGTCAGGGTGAGGGCGAAACCCGAGCATCAGCACACACCCGAGGGCTGGGCAATGCCGTCGCCAAAATCGGCGACTTCGGGCTCGCCGTCGCCATCGACCGGACGCGGCTGACGCAGGCGGGGATGATGGTCGGCACCGTCTCCTACATGCCGCCCGAGCAGGCGACAGGCGGCGAGGTGACGCCCCGCAGTGACCTCTACTCGCTGGGGGCGATGCTGTACGAGCTGGTGACCGGCCGGCCGCCGTTCGTGGGCGACGAGGCGGTCGCCATCATCGGCCAGCACCTCAACACGCTGCCGGTGGCCCCCACCTGGCACCGCCCCGACTGCCCGCCCGGCCTGGAGGCGCTGATCCTGCGCCTGCTGGAGAAGGACCCCAGCAAGCGCCCGGCGAGCGCGGGCGAGGTGCGCGAGGCGCTGGGTCGCCTGCTGGAGGCGGAGACGCGGGCAGGTTTGAAACCTGCCCCTACGGAGGATGACGGTGATGTAGGGGCGGGTCTCAGACCCGCCCGCCCCGAGCCGGGCGACAACCCCCTCTACCGCCGCGCCTTCGTCGGTCGCGAGTCCGAGCTTCGCCAGCTCCAGGCTGCCTTCGACGCCGCCCTCTCCGGCCGGGGCTCGCTGGCCATGGTGGTCGGCGAGCCGGGCATCGGTAAGACCTCCGTCTGCGAGCAGCTCACCACGTATGCCGCCCTGCGTGGCGGCAAGGCGCTCGTCGGCCACTGCTACGAGGAGGGGTCACTGTCCCTGCCCTACCTGCCGTTCGTCGAGGCGATGCGGTCCTACGTGCTCGCCCGCGAGCCCGAGGGGCTGAGGTCCGACCTCGGCTCCGGCGCCGGCGAGGTCGCCCGCATCGTGAGCGAGGTCCGTGACCGCGTCCAGGTGACGCCTGCCGGCCCTCACCCCAACCCTCTCCCAGAGGGAGAGGGAGTAAATGGGGAGGAGCAGCGCTGGCGGCTGCTGCAGGCCGTCAGCGGCTTCCTCCGCAATGCGAGTTTCGTTCAGCCGCTGCTGATCATCCTCGAGGATCTGCACGACGCCGATCGCGGCACCCTCGACCTGCTCGTCCATCTCTCCCGCAGTTTGGAGGGAGCGCGGCTCCTGTTGGTCGGGACCTACCGCGACGTCGAGGTCGACCGCGGCCACCCCCTGTCCAGCGCGCTTGCCGAACTCCGGCGTGGGCAAAACTTTCAGCGCGTGTCCCTGCGCGGCCTGACGGCCGAGGAGGTGCAGCGGATGATGGCCAGCGTCTCCCAGCGGGAGATCCCCTGGCCGTTCGCCGAGCTGGTTCACCGCCAGACTGAGGGCAACCCGCTGTTCGTCCAGGAGATGCTGCGCTACCTGGTCGAGGAAGGCCTCGTCTCGGAGCAGGGCGGCTCGCTCAGACGTGTGGGCGACGACTCACTGGTCGGCCGCATCCCCGAGGGGCTTCGGGACGTGATCGGCAAGCGGCTCAGCCGTCTCGCCGACAAGACCAACCAGGTGCTGAGCATTGCCGCCGTCATCGGGCGCGAGTTCCGGCTGGACGTGCTCCAACGCGTGGCCGGTCTGCCGGAGGAGGACGTCGAGGCGGCGCTGGAGCAGGCTGCAGGCGTCGCCGTGGTGGAGCAGCGCCAGGCAACGGGGACGCTCGGCTTCCGCTTCACGCACGCTTTCTTCCGCCAGACGCTGTACGAGGAGATCTTCGTGCCGCGGCGCATCCGTCTGCACCAGCAGGTGGCGCGGGCGCTGGTGGCCGCCTACGGCCGGCGGGTGAACGAGCACGCGGCGGAATTGGCGGAACACTTCGCCCAGACCACCGACCCCGAGGATCTGGAGCAGGCGCTGCACTATTCGCGCGTCGCCGCCGAGCGGGCGATGAGCGTCTACGCCTACGGTGAGGCCGAGGGACACCTCAACCAGGCGCTCAAGGTGCAGGAGGTGCTAGACCCCGACGACAAGCTCAAGCGATGCGACTTGCTGCTGGCGCTGGGGGAGGCACTACTGCCGGCAGGTCAGCCTCTGCGTGCGGCTGATGCTATCGCTCCGGAGGCATTCGCGCTGGCGGAGGCGCTTGACGACGGAGCGCGCGCATCGTGGTCCTGCCAGCTTGCTCTCGAGGGTCTGCGGCAACATGGAGGCGCTCCGGTGCTGGGCACGAGCGAGTTCCAGCAGTGGCTGGAGCGAGCAGACCGATACGCTGCTCCCAGCTCGCTCGACCGCGTCCGCACCGATGCTGCACTCGCCGAGCGTGAGTATTTCGGCAACCGTCAACGTGAAGGTGCCAGACTTGCGGAGCGGGCGTTGGCGTCGGCCAGGGCGCTCGGTGATGATGAGGCGCTCTTCCGGGCCGCTACGATCGTGTTTGACATACACCTGCCGGAGTATCAGGAAGAGCGGCTACGCGTCGTCAAGGAGCTGGCGCGCCGGGAGCAAGGGCGGGCGAGTTCGAGAACATTCGGCGTTTTCCTGGTCTACCTTCTGTGGTCCTTCCTAAGCTGGGGGGAGCGAGCACAAGCCGAGGAGACATCGCGGCGTGTCAAGGAGATCGCCGAGCGGACCAAGGACAGCCTACTGTCAATCTGGTGGCTTGCTGTCGACGCAACTTTCATGGCAATCGACGGCCGGCTGGAAGAAACGGTCCAGGCGGGCGACCAGCTCCGCCTGCGAGCGACCGAGCTTGGCCTACCGGGCTTCGGGCGGCATCGGGCGTTCCTCGTGACCCTGCGCTTCCTCTGCTACCTCGGCCGGCCGGAAGAGGCGGCGGCCGCGCAGCCGGACGAAGCCCGCGCAGCGGCAACCGAGGGTCGGTCACTCGCCTTCGCTTCTCAGCGAACCCTCGCCTTGGCTCACGCGGGCCTGTGGCCCGAAGCTCGCGGACTGCTGGACCGCCTCGCGGAGCGCCTACGGACGGCCGACACTAGCTTTGACGTTTCGTATTCGGCCTTGACTAACTACCTGGAGGCGGCGGTGATGGCCGGAAATCGAGAGCTGGCTGCCCTCATCTGTCCACGTCTGGCTGGCCTTGCCGCCCTTGTCGAGTCTAGCGTTCTCACCTGCGTCGCCCGCCATCTCGGGGCCGCCTCGGCGCTGCTCGGCGAGCGCGAGCAGGCGCGGCAACACTACGAACAGGCGCTGGAGTTGGCGGCGAAGGTCCGTTTCCGGCCGGAAACCGCTCTTACTCACCTCCAGCTTGCGGAGCTGCTACTCATGAACTACCCCGACGAGCGCGCCGAGGCCCTGGAGCACCTCGACTTCGCCATCGCGGAGTTCCGCGAGATGAAGATGCAGCCGTCGCTGGAGCGGGCCTTGCGGCACAAGGACGTGCTCAAGGCGTGATGGGCCGCGGGATGTCGGGCAGGGCCTCGTGCGATCAATCCATCGCCTTCCCGCCCAGCCACCCGTTAGGCTGGCTCCAGTTTGCGATCACCCGAGTCGCGGTAGGTGCAAGGTATGCCTCGCCTGCAGGATTGCCGATCGCGGCCGCGAGGACGTTTCTGCGAAAGAACGTTTTTCTGGCCTATTTTGAATCTACGACGCCGGCGGCCCATTCATTTTCTAAAGCCTTCTAAAGCCGGCCTAAACCCTTCCCCCAATACCTACTGGGGGAAGGGGAACGAAACGAGTGGATCACGCCTCCCCTCTCCCAGAATTGGGAGAGGGGCCGGGGGGTGAGGGCCGCCCGCGCCGAGGCTCGCGAGCACCTCGACTTCGCCATCGCCGAGTTCCGCGAGATGAGGATGCAGCCGTCGCTGGAGCAGGCGCTACGGCACAAGGACGTGCTGAAAGCGTAGGCCTCGCCACGCGAATCGTCATGGCGTCCTTTATGTGCCCCAGCCTGGATGAGGCAGGCGTATAGTTGCGATTAACGGGATGCCTCGGTCCGGACGCGGGCGGACGCTCGCACGGTACGCCGGTCGAGGTACGCGGGAGGTGGTCGACATGAGCTCAGAGATCTCGGCGTGGCGGAGTGTCCGGACAGGGCGTATACCTCGGCGCAGACTGTTTCGCGGTGCCGCTCTTGGCGGCCTCGGGACCGCAGCCAGCGTCGCGCTCGCCTGCAGCACACGCGGCGGTACAGGCAGCTCCCAGCAGTCAGCGAACGCGGGAGGCGCCGCGAAGCAGCCCAAGTCCGGGGGCGTGCTCAATCACGCGACCGGCACCGCGGGCGGGTTCGACACCCTCGGTCTGGGCTTCGATCCCCACACCCAGGGCCAGTCGACCGACCAGAGCTTCACGCTGTTCTACGAGCGCCTGCTCGGCTATAACCCCCTGACCTACAAGGTCGAGCCCGAGATCGGGCAGAAATGGGAGCAGATCTCGCCGACGGAGCTCCGCTTCTCGCTCCAGCCGGGGGTGAAATGGCAGAAAAAGCCGCCGGTGGATGGGCGCGCGCTGACAACCGACGATATCCTCTACAGTTTTCAGCGCGTGCAGACGAACGACCCGAAATTCGTCAACCGGTCGCTGCTTTCGTTCGTGGATAAGATCGAGGCGCCGGACAAGTCGACGATCCGAATTACCACGAAGGCGCCAAACGCAAGCACTCTGATTACGCTTTCGCACGACGCCCTTGCCATCGTCGCCAAGGAGATGATCGAGAAGTACCCCAAGCCGGTGAGCGCCGATCAGGTGGTCGGAACGGGCGGGTTCGTCATGTCCTCGATCGAGGAAAAGGTCGGTGGCGACTACGCGCGCAATCCCGACTACTGGAAGCCGGGCCGGCCGTATCTGGATCGCGTGCGCACGCGGCAGTTCAACGACTTGCTCACCGCCTGGTCCGCCTTCCAGTCTGCGCAGATCGACGTCGCGCTCCTACCGGGGACTGAAGTCCCTGACTACGTGGCGAAACAGGGTCCGGGTTACACGCCACCTTGGTTCCCCGATTACACGGTGAGCATCTGCATTCCCAATCTCAGAATGAAACCGTTCGACGACGCCCGCGTCGTTCGGGCCCTGCGACTGCTGATCGATCACGACGAGTTTATTACGGCCTGGGCGAATCCGCAGTACGGCCACGGCGGCATTGGCAGTGTCTTCCCCGCGTCGCTGTCAGCCTGGGATCTCACAGAGGCGGAATACCGTTCCTACGTGGAGTGGAAGAATCCGAAGGACGATGCCGCCAAGGAGGCGCTGACCCTGCTGAGCGCCGCCGGCTACAGCAGAGACAACCCCGTCCGCTTCACGCTCAACGCCGTGAACAAGGACCATGACCAGGCGGCGGCTGAACTGCTACAAGCGCAGTGGAAGCGCGTGAGCCAGGGCGCGGCCGATGCGCAAATCAAGCTGGCCGACACCGCGACCGCCCAGGACATCCGCGCAGCCCGTTCCTTCGGCTGGGGCAACTACGGCATCTCGCCGGGTATGCCAGAGCCGGATGCCTGGCTGACCTCCTGCTACCGCACCGGCGGCAGCCAGAATTATTCAGGCTTCAGCGATCCCCAGGTCGACGCGATGATCGACAAACAGCGCGGGATCTTTGACGAGACCCAGCGGAAGTCTGTGGTCAGGGACATTATCAAGTACATGATCGATCATGGGCCCAACACGATCGGTGCGACTCGGTATTTCCTCACCGCTGTCAATCCGAAGGTGCAGGGCTTTACACCCGAGTATTACCTGAACGGTCGAATGTATCAGCAGGTCTGGATGTCGTTGTAGACCGGGTCCCGAAAGACGTCGGGATTCGTCTGTCGCGAAGGCGAGCTCCGGCTGACGTTACAGCCTGACGTTCAGAGAAGGAAGAAAGAGTGTCCAAGTTAGAGTTTGGGCTCTGGGATTCGATAGGCGGCTACAGCGAGGAGTATGACGGCCAGACGGCCGACATCTATGACGAGCACATCCGGCTGGCGCAGCGTATCGAGGAGTTCGGTTGGCACTCCTACTTCATCATCGAGCACCAAAACGGCGACATCAGCCGCATAACGGCGCCGAGCGTCTATCTGACGGCAGTTGCCCGCGAGACGAGCCGCCTGCGGATTGGTGCGATGATGTACCAGCTTCCCCTGCATCATCCGATCCGGCTCGCCCAGGAAGTCGCGATGCTCGATCAGCTCTCTCGCGGTCGCGTTGAGTTCGGCACCGGCATTGGCGTTCGCGAGCACGAGTTTATGCGCTGGAATATCAACTTTAATGAACGGGCCGCTATGGCGGAAGAGGTCATCAAAATCGTCAAGATGGCCTGGACCCAGGATGAGGTGACCTTCGAGGGAAAATACTGGCATTTCGACGAGGCGCTGCCGCAGCCCAAGCCGTATCAGAAACCCTACCCACCGATCTGGGCCGCGGTGCACAGCGACGCGTCTTGCGAGTTCGCGGCCCGCAACAACTACAACGTTTCTCAGAATCTGGATACCGACGAGGTGGTGAAGCGCAAGTTCGATGTCTATCGCCGTGTCTGGGCGGAATGCGGTCACCCGGGTCCGATGCCGCGCACCTTCCTGCACCGCCCGGTCCATGTGGCGGAGACCGACGAGAAGGCGCACGAGGAGGCGCGCCCGTATGTGGCGTCGCGCGCGGGCATTCCGGATGCGGGACCGACAAATATGCGCCTAACCGGGCGCCTTGTCGGCAGCCGCATCGGCCTGGGGACGCATGCTCGGGGTATGGGCAGCGACAGCGAGCGCCCCGACAACAAGGAGCGCGGCCTGGCGATGGACCGGGCAACGCGCGATTACGACTTCAGCCTCGACAACGGGCTCGCGATCGTCGGCAGCCCGGAGACGGTTATTCGGCGGATCCAGGAGCAGCGGGCGTTCGTCGGCTACGACATCCTGTGCACGGCGCACGGCATCGGCCGAATGCCGGAGCCTCTGGTCGCCAACTCGATTGAGCTGTTCGGTAAAGAGGTTATTCCGGCGTTTCGGTAGCGGTGATTGCTACAGCTGGCGTTGTGACATCAAAGACGCCGACGAAACTGAAAGACCTCCTGGTTACGCGTCCGGGTTACAGACAGGGTCGCCCTTGCCTGAGAGGCACCGGCCTCACTGTTCATGCAGTGGCGGCCGCGTACCTCATGGGCCTGTCCGCCGAAGAAATCTGTCAGCAGAATCCCGACCTCGACCGGAGCCTTTTCTACGCAGCGCTCGCCTACTATTTCGCGAATCGCGCAGAGATCGAGGCTGACCTCGAACGCGATCGGGTGGAGGGTAATCGCCTTGCGGCGCAATATCCCGACGGTATTACCCCCGCTACGTTTCGTCCTTAGTGTTCCGCCTCTACCACGATGAGGACGCCCTTCACGGGGCGCTTGTCGCTGCCCTGCGGCGTGCCGGGTTCGATTGCCTGACTGTCGTCGAGGCTGGCATGCGTGGCTGGCAGGATGATCGCCAGCTCGCGTTCGCCGCGAACGAAGGTCGGGTGCTCTTTACGGAGAACACCGCCGACTTTCGCCGCCTGGATGTTCAATATCGCGAGGCGGGACGACATCACGCCGGGAACATCGTGCTGACGGACCAGCTAACGCCGATAGTGTGCAGATGCAGGCATTCCAAGCGATGGCCCGGAAGTACACATCGGAAGACATGGTGGATCGGCTAGAGTTCCTGCTCAACCACGCCTGAGACTCGAGAGTCGGTCGGGAAGGGACACGTATGTGTCCGCTGTCAGGGCCTCCGATGGCTCCGGAACCGCCGTCGGTGATGGGGCCTTCGGCCCTAAACGCCCGCTGCCGCCCCGGCAAACGCCGGCATCACCTCATTTGCGAAGCGGCGCAGCGAGTCGCGGCCGCCGGCGGAGTTGAGCAGCACGTACTCGGCTCCGGCTTCGTGGAGCGCCTCGAGCTTGGCGCAGACCTCGTCCGCCGTGCCGTAGAGGGCGCCCGCCTCGGCGGCCTCCAGCGTGTCCCCGTGGGAGAAGAAGCTCGCTCGATTCTGGCCGTCCGGGCGCTGGGCCAACGCTGAGATGCGCCGGTGCCCCTCCAAGCGCTGAACGAGCGCCTTCTCGCGCTCGTCGGCGGTGGAGACGATGCTCACCGAACGCGTGACGCCGACGCTCATCGGATCGAAGACGCGGCCGGCTGCCTCCACCTCGGCACGGTACAGCGCGATGTGCGCTCGGACCTCCTCCGGAGGCGCGAACTGGTCGAGCAGCAGGTTGAAGCCGTTCGCCGCGACCTGCCGAATCGAGCCGGGGCTGCCGGCCGCCATCCAGATCAGTGGGTGCGGCTTTTGAGCGGTCGGCGGCTCGACGATGATGTCCTCGAACTGCCAGTACTTGCCCCGATGCGACCAGCGCTCGTCGAAGGTCCAGGCCTTGATGATGACGCCCAGCGCCTCCTGGAAGCGCTCCTCGGCCTCTTCCATGGGAACGCAGAAGCCGGCGAACTCGTTATGGCGGTAGCCCTTTCCGATACCAAAATCGAGCCGCCCTCCGGACAGCAGGTCGATAGTCGCGGCCTGCTCGGCCAGCAGCACCGGGTTGTGCCACGGCAGCACCAGCACAGCGGTGCCGACCCGGAGCGTCGTCGTTCGCGCAGCTATCCACGTCAGAAGGTCCAGGGTCGCGGAGATCTGCCCGAAGCCGGTGAAATGGTGCTCGACGACAAACGTGCTGCTGTAGCCCAGCGCCTCCGCCTCGACGTTCTGCTCGACAAACTCGCGGAACCCGGCGCCGCTGTCGACGTCCGCCCCGCCGCGTTCGGCCCTCGCGGCCCCAAACAGACCAAATTGCATCGGATATTCCTCCAGCCGGCATGAGCCGTGACAAACGTACACCGAGACGCTTGTCCATCGCGTCGATAGTGCCGGGTCGCCCCCTGGGACCGCGGCCTCCGGCCCGTCCCGGAGATGGTCGGACAGCAGGAACACCAACGGTTTCGCTAGTATTGAGGCGCCCGCGGGCCCGCAGCCAGGAAGAGCATCCCCGAGGTGAACGCATGGATCGAGGCATCTGGGCAACCTGGTACGACCTGCCTGAGCAGGGCAGAGACGAACACCTTGCGTGGCTCCATGGCACGTACCTGCCCCAGATGCTCTCCCGCCCCGGTTATCTCTGGGCCGCGCACATCGAAAATGTCACGACCCCGGAGCGGGAGCAGCGGAGCATCACCATCAAGACCAGCGATCCTTCGGTACCCGCCGGCAACGGCTATCTCCTGCTCTTCGGGGCCGAGAACCCGCACATCTTCATGGACCCACCGCCGGCCGAGTTGATCGCAGAGATGTCCGCCGAGGCTCAGGCGATGCTCCACCGGCGCATCGCTCCGCGATCGTGCGTCTTCGTCGAGGTGGCCCGAATCGACGGCCCCGCGGTCAGGCAGCGCGCCCCGGGAATCACGCCTGGCCCTGCGATCCAGTTCGGCACGTTTAACATCGATGCGGTCGGGAACGAGGACGCTCTCGAAGCCTGGTACGCCCGCGCACGCCTTCCGCTTATGGCACGGATCCAGGGCTGCATCGGCGCGCGGAAGCTGGTCTCTATCTCAGGCTGGGCGAAGCATGGGATTCTCTACGAGTTTATATCGCTCGAGGCCGTCGAGAAGTACTTCAAAGACCCCGAGGACTGGTGGGACCGTGTGATCAGGCACCTCGTCCATGCTCCCCATTCTCCTAGCCTCGGGCAGAGGATCTGGCCATGAAGATCGACGTCCACGCCCACTACATCCCCGAGCGGTACATCGCGGTCGGCGACGGTACGCCTGACGGCAGCTATGGCGTTGAGGTCACCGCCTCCGACGGGCGGACGCTGCAGACCCTGGCCGCTCGTCCTCCCACCCAGGACGTCCGCGACAGCTATCGCATATCCAAGCGGCTGGCTGATATGGACGCCATGGGCGTTGATATGCACATGCTGTCGGTGTCGCCGCAGCTGTTCGACTACCACATGCCGGCCGATGTCCAGCTCGAGATCTGCCGGCTGATCAACGACGCCTTCTCCGAGACCATAGCGGCGCATCCGAGCCGGTTCGCCGGCCTCGCCCATTTGCCTATGCAGGCACCCGAGGCGGCGGCACGTGAGCTTGAGCGCGCGGTCCGCGACCTCGGGATGCGCGGTGCCGAGATTTGCACGAACATCGACGGAACGAATCTGGACGATAAGAGCTTCGCAGTATTCTGGGCAAAAGCGCAGGAGCTGGATGTCCCGATATTCCTCCACCCTCAGAACGTCCTCGCCGCCGACCGCCTCTCTCGATACCACCTGATCAACCTCATCGGCAATCCAACGGAGACCGCCGTTGCGGCAGCCAGCCTGATCTTCGGCGGCGTCTTCAGAGAGTTTCCGCGACTCAAGGTCTACCTCGCCCACGGCGGCGGCACGTGCCCCCTCATCCGCGGGCGCTGGGAGCATGGGTGGCGGGTGCGTCCGGAGGCCAAAGTCAACATCCAGCGTCCGCCGTCCGAGTACTTTCGCCTGCTGTTCTTTGACTCGCTCAGCCACTCCGTCCCCGCGCTCAGCTACCTGATCGAATCGGTCGGCGCCGATCGCGTGATGATGGGAACGGATTATCCGGCGGATATGCGCGATAGCGATCCCGTCAAGACGATCGCGTCGCTGCCGCGCGTCACCGACCGCGAGAAAGACCTAATCTACGGCGATACCGCCAGGGAGTTGTTCAAGCTCTGAGCTTGGGGCTATCTTGGGGCTGCGCCGCGCGCCCCCAAAGAAGGGCAAGGGGAGATGAAATGGTGCAGGTTTGAGGCCGGCGGTGCGCCGAGTTATGGCCTCATTGAAGGCGAAGCAATCCTCGTCGTGAATGGCAGTCCCTTCGACGGCTACACCCAAACATCCACGACCTATGCGCTCTCGTCGGTCAAATTACTGGCACCGGTTATTCCGCCGAGTTTTTACGCCGCGGGCGTCAACTACCGCGAGCACGTCACCCAGATGGCGAAGATCCGCGGCGTCGAGCCACAGTTTCCGCCGGCGGCCGACGTCGGCTATCGTGCCAACAACGCGCTCCTCCAGTGCCGTGCGCGGACCAAGCTGTACACGGGCGATCGAGGACGGCGGGGTACAATACCCCGCCCTACAGGATTCCACGCTGTGGCCGCGCAGCGGCGGCGTACCCCTGGGGCGCTGGCGGTGCAGCCCCCGAAATTAACTCAGGCTCGGGTGGGAGGGGCAAGACCAGCCCAAGCGGGCCACCTTCCCCGAGCCGGGCGCGCAGACACAATAGGTCAGGAGTAGCCATCATGCCAGTTATCGATTCCGATACGCATATTGATGAAACTGAGGACACCTGGTCAGCGATCCAGGATGGACTCGAGTTCAAACCGTATACCGCCTTCCCGCCCAAGCAGGACCCCGGGCGGCAGCCGACCACCTACTGGATGATCGATGGCAAGCGCCAGCTTCGGCGCTACCGAGACGACCAGCGCACGGGCACCACCGTGGAGACACGCGAACTGTTGGACGTTCAGGCCCGCCTTCGCGCCATGGATGTGCTTGGCTTCGACGTCCAGGTCATGTACCCGACACTATTTCTGACCGAGTCGACCGAGCGCACTGAGGTCGATCTCAGCCTGCGCCACAGCTATAACCAGTGGCTCGCCAGACGCTCCGATGAATCACACGGGCGCCTCCGTTGGGTGTGCCTGCCACCGCTCAGGAGCATGGATGAGGCGGTGAAGGAGCTGAGCTTC
>Ga0193751_1000264_pt1 | contig 45419 bp, 44 predicted proteins | sample L1c2metaG_FD_143050 | JGI IMG/M metagenome (GOLD analysis project Ga0193751, IMG submission 143050) | Soil microbial communities from a riparian zone of the East river system, Colorado, United States - L1c2 | ecosystem: Environmental > Terrestrial > Soil > Riparian zone | place: USA: East River...
TCCCACGCTCGTACTAAATAGTAGTCACCCAGTTCAGAGTGACCTTCGCCGAGTCCGTCATCGAGTTCCACCGCCTTCATCGCCGCAGCTTTTATCTTCGGAGCCGCCTCAGGTTCGGACATAGGATTAAAAAAAGTTCCGAGGTCAATGCAGCGGGAAAGCCCGGCATACGCCGCCGCGTAACTCGGGTCCTTGGCAATCGCTTCCTGGAAATATTGCAGGCACTTGGTTGCGCCTTCCATGTCGTCTTTGTCGAAAAAGTAACGGGCTCGCAAATAGGCGTCGCGGGCTTCGGGATTGGTCGTCGATTTGTGTTCCAGCCGGTGCTGTACCTGCGGCGTGAGCTTGATTCCCACCTCATGGGCGATGGCCTGCGATACTTCGCCCTCCAAGCGTAGGACATCATCGACATCGCGGTTATAAGTCTCAGCCCAAAGAACCTCGTCCGTACCGGGGCGAACCAGGTTCGCGTGGACTCGTACTCGGTTGGCCGATCGCTCGACCGTTCCGGTGAGTACTGCGTCCACATTCAGATCCTTTGCGATTTGCGGCAACGGTTTGTGACTGTCTGCGTATAGCACCGCGGAAGAATGGGAAATCACGCGCAGATTGCCCAGTTTCGCTAGGTCCGTTGTCAGTTCCTCCGTCAGGCCGTCGACGAAGTACTGTTGCCCGGGATCGCCCGAAAGGTTCCTCAACGGCAGCACCGCTAGCGACTTGATCTTAGCACCGGTCGCGTTCACCGCATGGCTCCGGGTCAAGATGTAGGTGACGCCAATCAGGACGACTGCCGCCACTCCAGCCAAAACAAGCCGGACACTTAGCCGCCAAATCGGGCTCGGTCGGTTGGCACCTTCCGCATCCGCCGGCGTTTCGACCCCATCCTCTTTTTCTTCCTCATCCAAACGCGATTTGCGGCTCTGCAACCAGGCGTCGAGCTCGGACCTCAAGGCGTAAACAGAACTACTCTTATCGTGGACGTGCCGGTGAACCGGCATACCTTCGCGCTTTTCCCAGCGCTGAACCGTGCTGACGTCACGTTTTACATGGGTGGCAATTTCCTTCCACGAATCCAGGGGGGCTTCAGCGGGCTGGTCAGAGGGCCCCGGGGGTGAGCCTGGCGAGGGATCCTTCATATACCACCCTTTCTCGCCGTCGCTGACAGCGCTGACCTGAGTTTGAATTCTAACCACTGGGCGACCGCCACGCAATTGGGCCGCATTGCGCGGCAACAGTACATTGCGGCCCTTTGCAGCTTGCTCCCAAGCGTGATTCACACGATTATCAGCCCTGCCGGTACCGTGCTTCACACCGGCGACCTGACGCTTTCCCCGCGCAGCCTTTACCTACAACAAAGGAGTGTTTCTCATGAAACCATCGATCGTTTGCACACTTGTTGCAGTCGTCTTCTTGTTCGTCGGGCTTGCTCCCCGGGCAAGCGGTACTTGCACAAACCCAAACAGCATTTTGGACGCCACGTATGGATGGGAAGGCCACGAGCTGGGAGCAGCCGGTAACACCCAAGGACCGAAAATCGGCGCTTTTGTCCCTTTCGTGCACTTCGGACACTTCACCTTTGATGGAAACGGAAATTTCTCTGGAGCACACGACACGAACTTCGGCGGTGGATTACTCCCTCACGTCGATTCGGGCACTTACAGCGTGAATTCAGATTGCACCACGGGCACAATTTCCTTCGCTACCGGTGCCGGCATCAGACTGAGTATCGTGATTACCAGCGGGGGCCAAGAGATCAAATTTGTCGGCGCAAACAGCGGCGTAGTTGAGTCCGGCACCCTGCGATTAATGGCGGCATCATGCTCCGCTAATATCCTCAGCGGCAACTCGTATGGCTACTCTACGGACGGTCTCGTCGCGGCTGGGGGTAGCAATAGCTTCCCGCGCGTCGGCGGCTTCGTGCCCTTCGCGCATGGAGGTCAGATTTCATTCGGGGCCGACGGGAGCATTTCGGGCACGGACAACGCGAGTTTCGGCGGCGTGCTCATGCCCGGCCAACCGGTTTCAGGTACCTACAGTGTGAATTCGGACTGCACCGGAACGACCACCATGACGATTGCCGGCGTCGACAACAGCTGGCATTTTGTCATCCTCCAAGGCGCCGATGAGATCATCTTTATTGCGACCCCAAGTGGCTACGTCTGGGCCGGCACTCTCACGAAGGATTAGCTAGCTTCTGCTTATCTGGTTGCTTCAGTACGCCGCAACTTGGGCTGCATTACGCCGCAACCATAGTTGTAAGGCCTTTTGCAGCTTGCTCTCTCGCATCGCGGAGGGTATTGTGGCGGACATACCTAAGGAGGAATGCACCGTGTCCACTTTTGAGAAACAGATAGCTCGTTTCACTCTCTCGCTTGCGATCACACTGCTACTCACCGCTTCCCTAAGCGCACAGAACGTCGTCGCGCAATGGAACGCAATTGCTTCCACAGCAATTGTTACCAATGGAAAGGCTGCTCCCGGCGCTTCGGGGGTGTGGTTTGCCTATGTGCATTTAGCTGTTTTCGACGCGGTAAATGCCATTGACCATCGCTTTCAACCCTACCTCTTTACCGCCAATCCGCCAGCCGGTGCAAATAAGGACGCTGCGGCTGTTGCAGCTGCCCATCGGATACTGGTGAACTATTTCCTCTCCCAGCAGGGGACGTTGGACGCAGCCTATGCTGCCTCTGTAGCGGCAATCTCCGACACTCCAGCCAATATTTTGGCAGGCCTCGACGTTGGGGAAGCTTCCGCGAAGGCACTGATCGCAGCCCGGGCGAACGATGGCTTGTTAGCCAATGTGCCATACACTCCGCCGGTAGGGCCAGGTTATTGGCTGCCGACGCCACCACTTTTCGGACCTCCTGTAACCCCTTGGCTTGGGCAAATGGTACCTTTCACCATGTCGGGTCCGGCGCAGTTCTTCCATGACGAGGGCCCCCCTGCACTCGACAGCCAACAGTGGATTGATGACTACAACCAAGTAAAGGCACTCGGTGCTCTCAACAGCACCGTCCGAACGCACCAACAAACCGAGATCGGCCTCTTCTGGACAGAGCATACCGGACAGCAGTACGCACGCGCTTTTCGGAACCTGGCGACGCAGAAAGGGCTCAGCACTTCGGATACCGCACGGCTCATGGGCATGCTGTGGGCAGGATATGCCGATGCGGCCATCGGCTGCTGGAATGCCAAGTTTAGCTTTAGTTTCTGGCGGCCCGTGACTGCAATCCCAGTGGGAGGAGGCAACCCGGCTCTCACGGCTGATCCGAATTGGTTGCCGCTGGCAAATACCCCCAGCCATCCAGAGTATCCGGCCGGGCATGCCTGCGTGACCGGTGCGGTCTCGACGATTCTGGCGGGATACTTCGGGACTCCGAAACTAGCATTTTCTGTGGATAGCCTGGTCACTAACACAACGCACAATTTCACCGGCACCAGCGACCTGGTGCACGAAGTTGAGAACGCGAGGATCTATGCCGGATTCCATTATCACCACTCGGTGATTCAGGGCAGGGTCTTGGGTCTCAAAGTCGGACATCAATTAACTCAGCAGTACTTCGGTCAAGCGCGATAAAGTCTTGGAGGATTCGCGAATGGGGGCGACCCGGTTTCGTTCCAGACCAACGACCGGGCCGCTTCTGAGGCTGCGTAGAGACAGCCGCTCCCCGGCTGTCCACCGGGGCGAAGCCCAACATAAGCGCTAACTTAAGGCAGAATTCCTCCCGCAGAATGACTCGGAGCGGGGCTCTCTCCGGCACCGTCGAAGTGTTTTACAAGTATGCGCTGAAGTTCGAGGGCTACCTGCTCTCGTGTGCCAAGATACCTGCCGCGAAAGAAAGCGATCCTGATTGAAATATTGAAATTCGGATGCTCAATAATACTTAGTCGAGTGCGCAGCGAGTGTGTCCGTAGAAAACTGGCTCGCAACATCCCCACGCCCACATTCCCAGCAATGAGCGAGAGTTGTAAGTCCGGATTGTGCAGCTCGGCGGCAACAATGAGTGGAGCACCAAGCCGTTCAACTCGATTCTTTATCTCTTCTCGCACTAAACATCCGGCTGGATTAAGAACCCAATTCCGCCGAAAAAATTCTGCGGATCTCGAAGACCTTCGTTGGGACGCAGTTCGTGCTTGCACGAGTCGCATCGCTTCATGCGAGAGCGTTACTCCCTTCAGGTCGTGGGGCAGTGTGGTTTCAATGGGCAAGATGACAAGTGCCCCGTCCAATTCACCAAGGTGCAGCCGCGCCAATAACTGACAACTTACATCATTGCAAATGCTGGGTCGAAGAAGAGGAAACTGCTTGCCCAATTCGATAATTACCCTAGAAATTTCTGGCCGCGCCAGGGCATGAGAGAGACCCAGACGAAAAGGCCCAACCGGGGTTGTGGTCCCGGACGTGGAAGCCTTCAGATCGCTCAGAGACGAAAGAATAGCGCGGCTCTTCTCTAGAACCTCGAATCCCGCTTGGGTCAGCTTCGGAGGTTTGAAATGTCGGTCAAGGAGAACGATACCAAGTTCGACCTCTAAGCGCTGAATCCTTCGAGTCAGTGCTGAAGGCGTAAGGTAGAGATCGTTGGCGGCTCGCTCCATCGAGCCAGCCTCAGCTACTGCGACAAGAGCTTCGAGTTCCGCAAACAAGCTTAGGCCTCACCGCAACCAAGATTAACGAATATTGCATAATACGCAACTTAAATTTGAATATTATGAAGTTGGAGCAATTACGATTCTAGCTATTTTGGTACCGCCGCATGAGAGCAGATTTACCGGTGTAGTGCAGAGCGGCCCTTACATGCCTGCTGGAATGGTGTAGGGAGGCAAAGACAGAATGGCATCAAGCACAGTGACAACGTCCGCCGATACTGCGAGACAGCCGATAGCGCCGTGGTGGCATACCGTTCTGGTGCTAGTGCCCCTAGCTATAATGTCGGTCGCGAGCTGGTACCAGCACGGGCTGCCAAACGCACATGTGCCAGGCCTCGGCTCCCGGCTCTCAGCCTATTTCACAGTACTGGTTGCAGAATGGTTTCAGGTGCTTCTGATCTGGCTCGCGCTCAGACGCCGCGGAATCTCAATCGGCAGTTTGGTTTCAGGCCGCTGGCATACACTGGGCCGTTTCTTTCGAGATTTAGGAATTTCCATCGGGTTTCTTGTTGTCGCCATTCCGCTGACAGGGCTTCTGGTTCATCTCATTGGGGGCGACGCCAACAGCAACGTGGCCAATATCACGCCCAAGACCGTGTTCGAGCTCATGGTGTGGCTAGTACTCGCAACGACGGGCGGCGGCTTTTGTGAAGAGCTCATCTTCCGTGGATACCTTACGCAACAATTCCGCGCCTGGACCGGCAGCCGTCTCTTCGCTGTCGTCCTTCAAGGGGTGGTCTTTGGCCTCGGCCACGGCTTCTACGGGAAGGCTATGGTTGTCGTCATGGTCCATGGATGTCTCCTGGGACTGCTTGCCCACTGGCGTAAGAGCCTGCGCCCAGGAATGCTGGCCCACGGACTGCAAGATACCATCGGCGGCTTGGTCGCGTTCTTCTCATGAAGGTAAGACGGGTTCGCGCGCCCCGTTCAGGCAATAAAATTCAGTCCAGAATCTTTTATTCCGAGTGGTCCCCTGCGCGAATGAGAAAGGCGATCTCACCTACTTTTAGCCGCGCGAGTCCGACCAGCGCTTATGGGGGCGAAGTCCCTGGCCACGCTCTTGACAACAAGGACGCAACAAAGCCCGTAGCGAACTGCGCTCGCTTGGACAGCCGGGGGCGGCTGTCCCTACGTGTTGCCCTTCTATCCTCCACTTGCCACAATCGCATCCGCCACTCGTGCCGCCTCCACTGCAAATCGCACATCGTGGGTCCGGATGATGTGCGCCCCTTTTAAGATCAAACCTGTTTCAGCAGCCAGCGTCCCGTAAAGCCGCTCGGTGACGCCGGCATCCTTGCCATCGCGCCCCAGCGTGCGCCCGATAAATGACTTCCGCGACACTCCTGCCAGCAGCGGAAATCCCACTTGCTGCAACTCGGTGAAGTGCGCCAGCAACGGATAGTTCTCCTCGAAGCGCTTTCCAAACCCAAACCCGGGATCCAACACCAGGCGATCGCGCTTGATTCCCGCCAGGGTCGCCGCTTCCGCCCATTGCCGCAATTCCCGCTTCACCATCAGCAGCGGATCGCCGATCGGCGGCAGCGAGCGCCACTCCTCCGGGCGCCCGCGCGTGTGCATCAGCACCGCTCCCACCTTGAGTTCAGCCAGTGTTTTCGCCATTTTCGCATCCCACCGGAACCCGCTCACATCGTTCACCACCTCCGCCCCGACATCGACCGCCGCCCGTGCCACGCTTGCCTTGTAGGTATCGATGCTTACTATCGCGTCGGGCCATCGCCGCTTCAAGTCCCGGATCACGGGCAGCACCCGCCTCCGCTCCTCTTCTTCGGACACCGGTTCTGAGGCGCCGGGCCGCGTCGACTCCCCACCCACATCTATGATGGACGCACCTTCGTCCAGTAACTGCTCGGCGCGGACGACGGCCTTCTCGGCATCGAGGTAGAGTCCGCCGTCGGAAAACGAGTCGGGAGTTACATTCACGACGCCCATGATCAGGGTGCTCCGTCCCAACTCGAGGACTCTAGTACCGATGTTCCACTGAAAAATCGCCCGCATGTTGCCGCTATTCTAGTGGAGCGACGGGCGTCTCGCCCGTCTAATGGCGAGGTGGCCGGGCGGGGACGCCCGGCTCTCCACTAACGATCCCGCGGCTGGGGCACTAGAGCGAGTCCATTTTTTCCGGGTGCTACAATCTTCCCAATGCTTCGCCGGCGGTCAGTTCCGCGTCTGCTCTCCATCGTCCTTCTTATTGTCACGCCCCTGCTGGCCGCACCTGTCAAACTGCTACAGGATCGCGTTGCCGGCGTGCTCAACGCGCCCGATCTTGCCCGCGGCTTCTGGGGAATCGAAGTAGTTTCTCTCTCGACGGGCAAAACGTTGTATTCCCAAAACGCCGACAAGCTTTTCACGCCCGCTTCGAACACCAAGTTGTTTACCACCGCCGCCACGCTTGCCCTGATCGGCGCCGATTACAAGTTCCGCACCACCGTCGAGACCACCGGCACTCTCGATCGCTACGGCCGCCTTAATGGAGATCTCGTCCTCGTCGGCCGCGGTGATCCTAATCTCTCCGGACGCGAAATCCCCTACGATCTCCGCACGCAGCGCAACGACGATCCCATTCAGGCCCTCGAATCGCTGGCCGACGCGCTCGTGCAAAAAGGCGTGAAATTCATCGATGGCGACATCGTTGCGGACGACTCTTATTTCGCCTTCGAGCGCTACGGCGAAGGTTGGAGCCAGGACGACCTCGTCTGGGCCGACGGCGCTCCCGTTTCCGCCCTCACCATCAACGACAACGTAGTCTTCGTCAACATCCTGCCCGCCGACCGCCCCGGCGAAAAAGCCTTCGTCAGCGTCAAGCCTTTCGCCGAGTACTATCGCCTCGACAATCGCATCATCACCACCCCGGCCGGCACCGGACGCAAATTCTTTGTCAACCGCGAGCCGGGTTCGACTGTTCTCACGCTCTGGGGCAATATGCCGCTCGATGACGCCGGCGCCAACGAAGCCCTCGCAATCGAAGATCCCGCCGAGTTCGCCGCGGGGCTGTTCCGGCAGTTACTCGAGAAACGCGGCATCGTAGTTTACGGACACCAGCGCACCCGCCATACCGAACTCGCCACCCTTTCGACTTTCAGTGTGACTGCGAACGCACCGTCTCGCGGAGGCAGAGTTGATGATAAAGATAACGACGGCCAGTCTCGTCCGCTGAAAACCGATCAGCCCATAACGCTCGCCGGTTACGAATCCAAGCCGCTGCTGCAAGATGTCCGCGTCGTCAACAAAGTCAGCCAGAACCTGCACGCCGAAATCCTGCTGCGCCTCTTGGGACGCGAGCGCGGCACCGCCGGAACGGTTGAAGGCGGCCTCGAGGTTCTCCGCGGATTTCTGAGTCAGGCAGGAATCCCGAACGACGAGTACGCTTTCTACGACGGCTCCGGGCTCTCACGCCAGAACTTAGTAACTCCTCACGCCATTGTCCAGTTACTGCGTTATTGCTCGACGCAACCCTGGGGCGCCGCCTATAAGGCGACCTTCCCAGTCTCTGGTGTGGACGGCTCGCTCTCCGATCGCCTCAACTCTCCCCGCCTGCAAAACCGCATTGTGGCCAAAACCGGCTCGCTGGGCGGCGTGAAGGCGCTCTCCGGATACGCTACTACCGATACCGGACAAGCAGTCGTCTTCTCCATCCTCTCCAATAACTTCAATCTTCCCACCAAGCGAGTTACGGACGCGATCGATCAGTTAGTCCAGGCGATCGTGGAGGATGCGCCGGCGGGACGCTAACGGAGGGCTACAAATGCTCGCTTCCAGCAAGATCATTGGCTTCGTTCCCACCAAAGATTCCACGAAAGCAAGAGGCTTTTATGAAGGCAAGCTGGGATTTGAATTCGTCAGTGATGACATGTTTGCCCTCGTCATGCGAGCCGGTGAAACTATGATCCGAATTGCTAAGGCCAAGGATTTCACTCCCGCACAGTACACTGTGCTGGGCTGGGAGGTTGCCAACATCGAGGAAGTCGTCAAGTGGCTCCAGAAGCGCGGAGTCGCTCTTGAGAAGTACCCCTTCGTCCAGGATAAAGAACTAGGAATCTGGTCAACGCCCACCGGCGACAAAGTTGCGTGGTTCAAAGACCCCGACGGAAATGTGCTTTCTGTCAGCCAGCATAACTAGATCGCGGGCAAACCGCCGAGCGATGCTCGGCATGGACGGGCGAGGCGCCCGTCCCCACACTCGATCATCCGAGAATTCCCATTTTCTTTCCTACTCGCCCCAGCACTTCGAGCGCCTGCTGCAGTTCTTCTTTCGTGTGTGTGGCGGTCATGATGGTTCGCACGCGCGCCTTGCCTTCGGGGACGGTGGGAAATGCGATGCCGGTTCCGAGCACACCTTCTTTGAACAGCTCCCGAGAAAAATCCATCGTGAGTCGTCCGTCGCCGATGATAATGGGCGTGATTGGCGTTTCGCTCGCGGGAGTGGTCTGGCCGCCGATGTTGAAGCCGAGCAGACCAAGCTCCTTCTTCCAGAAGCGTGTGTTCGCCCAGAGCTGCCCCATCCACTGCGGTTCCGTTTCCAGAACGTCGAAAGCCGCAATGCAGGTCGCCGCGACCGACGGCGGATGCGAGGTCGAAAACAGAAATGGACGCGCGCGATGATAAAGAAAATCGATCAAATCGCGCGTGCCGCAGACGTATCCACCTAAAGCGCCGATCGCCTTCGACAAGGTTCCGACCTGAATATCGACCCGTCCGTGCATATTGAAATGATCGATCGTGCCTCGTCCGTTGCGGCCGAGCACGCCGGAAGAGTGGGCGTCGTCGACCATCATGATGGCGCCGTATTTCTCGGCCGCCTCGCACAGGCCGGGCAGCGGGCCGATGTCGCCGTCCATCGAGAAAACGCCATCGGAGATCAGCAGCTTCTTCCCCGGCTGGTTCTTCACGCTGGCCAGTTGCTCTTCGGCGTGGGCGACGTCTTTGTGCCGGAAGACGAGAATCTTCGCCCGTGAAAGACGGCAGCCATCGATGATCGAGGCGTGATTGAGCTCATCGGAAATGATGAAATCGTCTTTGCCCAGAAACGAAGAAACCGTTCCGGCGTTCGCCGTGAATCCCGACTGGAAGACCACACAGGCCTCGACGTTCTTGAAGCGCGCAATCTTCTCTTCCAGCTCCATGTGGATTTTCATCGTGCCCGCGATGGTGCGCACCGCGCCCGATCCGACGCCGTATTTGCGCGTGGCTTCGAGCGCCGCTTCGCGCAATTTGGGATGCGTCGTGAACCCAAGATAATTGTTCGAGGCAAGGTTGATGACCCGCTTGCCATCGAAGGTACAGACCGGCGCCTGCTCGTCATCAAGGACACGCAGCTTAAAGTGTGTGCCCTTGGCCTTGAGTTCATCGAGTTGATCGGTCAGGAACGACAGCGGATTGGTGCGGGTGGCAGTGGGCATGGGTCCCTCGGATCGGTGTTTGAAAGTCTAATTAGTCTGATACCGACGCCGCAACCGCATGTCGATGGAGAGCCGGGCGTCCTCGCCCGGCCACCAAATCGCTGGACGGGCGAGGCGCCCGTCGCTCCACTGTTTGGATCATCGCACGGCAACGTCCTGGCTCTTCTTGGGTTCCGCGAGTGCCGCGAGGTGGCACTTGGTCGCGCGCAGATAGTCCCTTGGCGCAATCAAAATCTGCAATCCTCGGACGCCCGCCGAGATGGAAACAACATCGAACAGCTCGATAGTCTCGTCCGCATACACAGGAAAGTCGCGCTTGGCCGCAAGCGCGGTCACTCCGCCGCGAATGTAGCCGGTGAGCGATTGCAGCTCTTTTACCGGGACAAGCTGAATTTTCCTCTCTCCCGCGACGGCCGCCAGCGCCTTCTGGTTCAGTTCTTGATCGCCGGGGATCACCGCCATAACAATTCCGTTGCGCTCGCCACGCGCGACCAGCGTCTTGAAAACCTGCTCCGGCGGCAGTCCGATTTTGGCGGCAACGGTTTCCGCGGCGAGGTCGTCGGGATCGACCTCGTACTCACGCAACTCGTAGTGGATTCCCATCTGGTCGAGGAGTCGCGCGGCATTTGTCTTTTGAGCCTGTTTCACGTGTATAGTGTCCAATCATTGGATGAAGGAGGCCTATCGTGCGACTTCTACTGCATTGGGTTCTAAGCGCTCTGGCGGTGTGGATCGTGGCCCACGTAGTGCCAGGCATTAGCGTAAACGGTCCGGTGGCGGCGCTGATCGCGGCTGCGGCCATCGGTCTGATCAATGCCACGATCGGTTTGGTGCTAAAGATCATCACCTTCCCGCTGACGCTGCTGACTCTCGGCCTGTTCTGGTTCGTGATCAACGCGCTCATGCTGGAACTGGCGTCGGCGCTGGTGACAGGATTCCATGTACGAGACTTTGTGGCGGCTTTTATTGGCGCCGTCCTGCTGAGCATCGTGAGTTCGGTGCTGCAGTGGCTGGTGATACCGAGACGCAATGCTAGCTAGGAGTCTTGCTCGGCTTGGACGGGGCAGAGCCCTGTCACCACACGAACTTTGCTTGTTGTCAAAGAGCTTAGCGCAGCGCGGCGAAAACTCGGCGCACCTGCTGCTCCGTCGCATCGAGCGATCCGGAGTTATCGATTACGAAGTCGGCAGCTTTGATTTTCTCTTCGTCGGGGATCTGTGCCGCCATGCGGCGCGCTACTTCGGCGCGGGCGACGTCCTCGGAAATTCCAAGGCGGCGGGCGAAACGCAGAACTCGCTGTTCGGGCCGGCAAGTCACGACGATTAAGTGGTCGAATCGGCCGGCAGCGCCCGATTCGAGGATCAGGGCAGCTTCGACGATGGCGATGGCGTTCGGATCGCGCCGGGCGATTTCTTCCATCCATTTATTTTCGTGCTCGATCACTGCAGGATGGACAATTTCGTTGAGTTCCTTGACGCGCGGGGGCGCGCCGCCGGGGGTGCCGAACGCGGCTTCGGCCAGCCGGGGACGGTTGATGCTTCCGTCGGGATTCAGAATTTCCCGGCCGAAGCGGCGCACGACTTCCTCATAGACCGCGTGGCCGGGCTGCATGAGCGAGTGCGCGACAGCATCCGCCTGAATCAGGTGCGCTCCCAGTTTGACGAATATCTCGCCGACGACTGATTTGCCGCTCGCGATGCCGCCAGTGAGTCCGAGTTTTAGCAATGGGTGCTCACGGTTGTGGATGCCCAGCCCCTGAAGGGGCATCTGGTTTCGAAGAACTACGGCATCGCTAAAGCGATGCCCTGATACGAATCCCACGTCTTTCCGCAGAAGGACTCCTAAGCCCGGCTCAACTCGGGATGTCTGAGTCCACGCCGCAGCATGGCGGCTTTTACCGTGTTAGCCATCAGCATGGCAATAGTCAGCGGACCGACACCTCCGGGGACGGGCGTGATGGCTCCGGCGACTTCGGCTACCTCGGGGTGGACGTCGCCAACCAGCGTTGAGCCCTTCGCCAGAAATGTTTCTTCGCGCTTCTTGTTTCCCGAAAAGAAGCGGTCGAATTCCTTGCGGTCAGTGATCTTGTTGATGCCGACGTCGATCACGGTGGCTCCGGGCTTGAGATAGTCACGAGTGACCATGCCGGCACGGCCAATCGCGGCTACCAGGATGTCGGCGCGGCGGCAGACTTCGGGCAGATCGCGTGTCTTCGAGTGGCAGACGGTGACGGTGGCGTTCTGATTCAGCAGGAGCATGGCGACGGGCTTGCCGACAATATCGCTGCGCCCGACGACCACGGCTTCCTGTCCAGCGACCACAATCGCGCTGCGCTTCAGAATCTCCATAACGCCGGCCGGGGTGCAGGGCACGAGGCCGGGACGCTGCGTCGAAAGGTAGCCCACGTTCATGGGATGGAAGCCGTCAACGTCTTTGGCGGGATCGACTGCCAGCAGAATTTTCTTGGCATCGACGTGCGCGGGCAGCGGCAACTGCACCAGGATGCCGTCGATTTCGTCGCGGCGGTTCAGGTCGGCGATCAACGCGAGCAGTTCTTCGGTGGTCGCGCTTTCGGAGGGCGTGTGCTGTTCGCTGTAGAGGCCGACTTCCTGCGAGCTCTTGACCTTGCCGCGAACGTAGACCTCGGATGCGGGGTTGTGCCCGACCAGCACCACGGCGAGTCCCGGACGCAGGCCCGATGATGCCAGGGCTTTTGCCTGGGCGACGACTTCCGCGCGGATTTCAGCGGCTATTTTGGCACCGTCAAGAATCCTGGCTGCCATCCCACCTCGCTTCAGTGAACAGTGAATTGAAAAGCGATTCTATCGCATCGCGAACTTGGCGGTAGACACTCGGTCGTCGCTCCGGGACTTCGCCGGTTTTTCCCGATCCTAACCCCGCACTGAAGCGGGTGTTGAAGCCAGCTCGACTACCGGGGCTGGATTCTCGCGCTACACGGTTCGCTGTAGAATGGAAGGGCTATGATTTCGCAGGATTTGCTTGACATGCTGGTCTGCCCGGTTTGCAAAAAGCCGGTGGTCCTGAGTGCGAACGGGGAAAGTCTGAAATGCGGCGAATGCCGCCGTGTGTACCCCATTCAGGACGATATCCCGATCATGCTGGTGGACGCCGCCAAGATCGACGCGGCCTGAAACCGGAGCCGCCCGACCACCCGACCCAGCCCCCCGACAAAGTTCGGTTTCCCGACCCCGAAACGACACTTAGTGTCACCCTGGCGACAGATCCCGCTGTTTTGTCTTCCGCCCGCTTGGGGGCAATATCCGCGCAACCTTTTGCAAAATCTTGGGTTCTAAGAGATGGAGGTGCCACCAAGCGGTCCCTGGTGATGTACCAAAGTTACGGCATTTCGATTGCATGTAACTAAGCAGGTTGCCGATGAATCTAATTGAGCAACGGTAAGGGGGTCCAAGGTGAGAATGGCCATGAAAGAAAGATTTACGGTAACGGAATTATGCGCCTTGCGAAACGACCTGGTCCAGGGCGGTATGGTGGATTCCCGCGAAGCAGCGGAGTTGCTGCAGGTTTTTTTGATGGGTCGCGGCTACGGCGTTTCGCAGCAGGCTGCAATCGACGCCGCCGGCCGGGTGGAAATGGCGGGCTGTTCTCTGCCCGTGCTGGAGCGTGAACTGGAAGGGCTCGCGTGGGTGATGTGAGGTTTTTGCGTCATAATTGAAATTGCAGAAATTGAACGAGGTTAATGGGAAACTGATCTAGCTCAACTCAGCGATTGACAGTTTTTCAAGACGAAGCGCCGGGCACAATCGCCCGGCCTTTTGTTTTTCCGGGGATGGAGAGCCGGGCGTCCCCGCCCGGCAGGGGGGCACTCATCCATGGCGAACGCTAGAGATCCTCAACCGCGTTTTGCAATGTCCGCGCGATTTCCTCGGGATCGCTTTCTGGGGCAAACTGCATTGGCTTGCCGATGCGCACCTGAATTTTTCCAGGCGCCGCAAACTTCTTCCCGGCGTTCTTGATTTCAAACAAACCGTCAATCCGCATCGGAAGAATAGGGATGCGCAGATTGTTGGCGAGCAGGCCGACCCCGGTGCGGAACGGGCGCAGTTTGCCGTCTTCGGTGTGCCTGCCCTCCGGAAACACCAACACGCTGTAGCCGCGATCGACCGCCTCTCCGGCATAGGCAAAGCTTTTGCGGAATCCGGACTGGCGCGGCAGCGGGAACAGGTTCAGCAGGGCGACACCGAACGTCCACTGCACGCGGTTGTAAATACGTCTGAGCCAGACGCGCTCCGGATCGGGCGATCGCAACTTTTCGAGCGCCTCGCCACCGGTTGCGGTCGCCAGTTTGTGCCGGATACGCGCGGGAAGCGCCGTCTGGATGAAGCCGACATCGACATCAGCAACATGGTTCGAAATGACGAGCAGCGGCCCGCGAACACAGCGCAGGTTCTCGCGTCCGGTCACGCGGGGCCACCCCAGAAGAAACACCGCCGGGCGCGCCAGCAGATAATGCGACGCCAAGCGAAGCCATATATCCGGCCACCGAAGAGCCCAGTGGGGATAGTGAAAACCGGAGTCATGGAACTTGCTGCGAGCGCCTCGTTCGCTCTGCAGCAGTTTTTCCAGATCGCCGACGGTCGCTGCATTCGCGAACTCGGTCTCGCTCAGGTCGACTTGGTAGCGGTCTTCGAGCGCGCTGAGCAGTTCGACGCGTTCGAGGGAGCTCAACCCCAAGCCGCTTTCCAAGTTTGCATCCGGCGTCAGGTTCTGCATGTTCTGAATGCTGCGGCCGGTAATTCGCGTCACCAGTTCCGACAGCGGACTGGCTGCGTTCGCGAGCGCTTGTCCGCGGAGGCCCGCTTCAACCGCATCGCGAATCACGTTGCGGCGCGGTTTCTGCGTGGAACTGCGGGGGAAATCTTCCTCGGGCCAGACGAACCAGGTGCGCGTACGCTGATATTCGGCAAGTGTTTCGTTGGCTCGCTGCACGATTGCCTTCACGTCGATGGTCTTCTGATCGATTGCCTTCGCATCGACCGCCTGAACGTTGAAATTGCGGTCGCGCAAAATGAGCACGGCACACGGTTCAGCATTTCCGCCGCGCTCAAGTCCGACGACCACGCAGTCGCGAACCTCTTTCTGACCTCGTAACGCCGCTTCCAGGTCCTCGGGATAAATGTTCATGCCCGCGGGCGTAACGATCACTTCTTTTTTACGGCCCTTGAAAAAAAGATTGCCTTGCTCGTCGAGCGCGCCCAGGTCGCCGGTGCGATACCAGCCAGCATCCTCTGAACGTGCCACCGGCTGTAGTTCGCGGCCGTTCCAGTAGCCGCTGGCAACGCCACTGCCGCGCACGAGAATTTCTCCGTCATCCGCCAGCTTGATTTCGCGCCCTGGCAGGACCTTGCCGATGGAGCCGCGGCTGGTGTGGAAGGGATGGTTCAGGCTGATCAGCGAAGTGGTTTCGGTCAATCCGTAGCCCTGGACCACGGCATATCCGAGGCGATGCCAGAATTCCTCGGTTTCGCGGTCAAGAGCGGCGCCGCCACTGATTATGGCCCAGAACTTCCATCCGAACTGGCGGTGCAGGTCGCGGAAGGTCCACCAGCGCCGCAGGAAGTGCTGGCTTTCGGCAGCGGCGTAGCGGGCGGCAAAATTCTTTCCGCCACCGCTACGAAAGCCTCCATCGAGATCGCGCTCGATCTTCTGCTTCAGGGACTCGATCATCCGCGGAACGGCTACCAGTACCGAGACCCGCTCCCGGCGGATCGTCGTCATGACTTCGGTCGGCTTGAATGTGTTTTCGAACACGACGGTTGCGCCCAGCAGCGGTGGAAGAAAAATTCCCAGGAATTGGCCGAAGACATGACTCAACGGCAGCAGGTTCAGGAAGCGAATCGGATGGACCAGCCGCTCGTACTTCAGATATTTTCTGATTTCGGTTTCGATCGGGGCGAGGTTGCCGACCACATTGGCGTGACTGAGCACGACTCCCTTGGGCTCGGCCGTTGTGCCGGACGTGAAAACAATTTCGAGTGGATCGGAAGGCTGAATCTGAACTGGACGAAAGCGCTCGGCGAGGCGTTCTGCGATTGCCGTCGCTAGATCGGCGGGATCGATGGTTGGGATCTTTTCGGCAGCCGCGTCAAAAATCGGAGCCCGTTCGCGCGGACACAACACCAGCTTCGTGCGCACCTGCGTGCTGATCCGGCGAGCAAAATCAGAGCTGGCGGCATCGTCGATGGGGACGGCAATTACCCCGCAAAGCGCGCATCCCAGGAACGCCGCCACCCACTCGGCACAGTTCGGACTCCACAACAGCACCGCATCGCCCCTGGTGACATTGCGTGCTTCGAGCTCGCGGGCGAACTGATACGCTACTCCAGCGACGCGCTGGTAGCTCCAACGCTCACGCCGGTATCCTCGCGGAAACACGTAGGCGCGGTCGTTATCCTTATCCCTGCCCCAGCGCTCGAAATCGTCCAGCGAATCCAGCACACTTGCCCGCACACCCTGTTTAGTAGCACAATTCCCAGAACTTTACAGGGATACCGGCGCTCGGTGCCATAGTCTGAGGGCTGGCTGGGGCTGGATGACAAGATTTTTTACAGTTCGTAGCGTCATCGTTCGGATCGTTTTCGCGCTAGCGATGTGCGGGCTGATCTCGTGCCAGCCCGCTTCCACGAATGGGGCGAGTTCGGCGGCGCGATCGGAGTTCCGCCAAACGAATGGCCCGGTGCGCGACCTCAGCCACGACGAGGCCGCCGGCGGCCACATTCTTCGCAAGCATGTTGGACAGAGCGATGAGCAACTGCGCGAGCGACTGGAGCAGGAGCGCCACATAACCGGCGCGTCGACCTACACGGACCGACCGACTGCTGAGCATGCAGTGGGGGCGGCGATCGCGGAATCGCAAAGCCGAATCCAGCGCTGGCTCTACAGCTCGGGCGGACATCCCAACCTGGTGTTGGACTACGATAGTAAGACTCCGATTGGCCGCACCATGAATCGTGGTGAGAACCAGTCACGTCCGTGCACGCACGCGCTGGTCGTTCTTAAATACGACCTGAAATATGCCGGGCCCAACAATTACTATGTCTTGACGTCCTATCCGGAGTGCCGCTAATGAACTCGAAACTGGAAATCACCGCCGCCAACTTTCCCGCGCTGCATACGTTCCTGCGGGGCTACTTTCACGAGGACGTCGCCGACGAATACGGAACTCCTCCGGAAGCGGCCGATCAGTTTTGCGACGACGCCGAAACCGACGAGCGCATTCCAGTTGCCCGGGAGTGGCAGCAGGTCGTGGAACTGACGGGAACACAGCCCGCCCCGCTGAATGCGGCATTGAAGAAACTGGGCAGCGCGATTCGGTTGACTGAAGAGGAGATTCCGCAGGTGGCGGCGATCTTCGCCCGTTGCCTGGCAGTCAGACCGCACCGCCGGGTAGCGAACGAGTGACTGCCGGGCAAATCGTGAAGGGGAATCTGCACAGCGCTTTGTTGGCCGTCGCCGTTTTGCTGGCGGGGTTCGTATACGGACAGGACGCGGCATCTGACCCTCAAGCAAGTATTGCCAAACTCCTCGATGGTCTTCAGAAGGCCACTCTCACCGGCGCTCCTCTGGACCAGTTCTTTAGTCCGAACGCACGGATAAGCCAAAGGGCAAACATCGAGAGCCTGCAGGCGAAGGGATTCACCAAGTTTGAGTTCGCTGATTACACTTTGAAGGATTTGCATTTAGAGGACACGCAGCATGCGACTCTTCCTGTCACGGTCAAGTACTCGACCCGAAACGAGGAGAGTTCGAAAACTACAACGCTACGGTTTGTAAAAGACCAGGGGGTCTGGTACTTCGCAGATACTGACTTCTGGGAAGTATCGTTTCTCTGGTTTTTCCCGATGATCGCCTACGGTGCTTCCTACGGATGTGGCGTCGTCATCATGTATTGGCACTCCAACCGGCAGCAGTGGGTCAACCCTCGCAAGAAGGCTCTGTGGCAAGTATTGGCCTTGGTCCCCTTTTCGTTTTTCTTCTATTTTGCTCGAAGGCCCTGGGCCACACCCTAGAGTCGCCCGCATAGGTGCTCACGTGGCAAGGCGCATCCTCTACGGTTCCCGCCCCACGCCCAGCGCGTCGGCTACGCGATTGATGTAGTTGAACCAGGACGCAATCAGCGTGATCTGCAGGATGGCCTGATCCTCGTAGCCTGCGGCCCGTAATTTCTCGTGATCGTCTTTCCATATCTTGGTCGCGTCTTTGGTGAGTTTCACGACGTAATCGATCATCACGCGCTCCTGCGGCGTAATGGGCGCGGTGGTGTAATCGCGTTCCAGCGCTTCGACCAGTTCCTTATCCAGAGTGACGCGACGCAGAAACTCTGCGTGGGACTCGATTCAATACACGCACCGGTTGGTCACCGAGACCATGGTCGCGATCATCTCGTGATGACGCCTCTGGAGCGGCAGGTCGGGGGACAGCAGCGCGCCATAGGTCGAGAACGCGTGGAGAAGCGCCTGCGGAATCAAAGAGTGCGAGGCTACGATCAGCGAGCCGCCGCCTTCAGCAGGATGGATCGGAACGGCATACTCCTGCGGATAGAGCGACTTCTGCCCCTCCATTGCCTGTCGCAGTTCTTCGTCGGCTTCCGAGAACGGAATGGTACGAATCCAAGTCATGATTTCGAGTTGCCCTCCACACCCTACACGCTGGCCGCCGCAGTTGCCAATAGTGGGAAAATGCTACGCCGCAACTCGATTTTATCGCGGCGGGCTTTGCGCAATCAGCGCCCGGTGCTGGTAGCATTACTTTGAGTCGCGACAGAATGCAGGAGGGCTCGGATGCCGCAAGATAGCCTGACCATCACCGACAACCGTACTGGGAAAAGCTACACCGTTCCGGTCGAAAACGGAACCATCCGCGCGATGGATCTGCGCCAGATCAAAAACGGCCCCGACGATTTCGGCTTGATGACCTATGACCCCGCCTTCATGAATACCGCTTCCTGCCGGAGCGCTATCACTTACATTGACGGCGATAAAGGAATCCTGCGCTACCGTGGTTATCCCATCGACGTACTGGCCGAGCACTGTACGTATCTCGAAGTTGCCTACCTGCTTCTGTTCGGCGAACTGCCCACCGCGAGTGAATTGAAGAGTTGGGTGCATGACATCACGCACCACACCATGCTCCATGAAACCACCAAGAAATTCATGGAAGGCTTTCGCGACACGGCGCATCCCATGGCGATGCTGGTGAGCACGGTGGCGGCGCTGTCGACGGTGTATCCCGATTCGAAGCATATTCAAGATCCCGAGACTCGGCTGCTGCAGATCAAGCGCCTGATCGGCAAGATGCCCTCCATCGCAGCCATGTCGTATCGCCACATTTCCGGATTACCGTACATCTATCCTGACAACGACTTCACCTACACCGAAAACTTCATGAACATGCTGTGGAAGATGGTCGAGCCGAAGTATGTCGCGAATCCCGTGATTGCGCGAGCGCTCGACATCCTTTTCGTCCTGCACGCCGACCACGAGCAGAACTGCAGCACGAACGCCATGAGAGCCGTGGGCAGTTCCCACAGCGACCCCTACCTGGCCACGGCTTCGGCCGCCGCCGCGCTTTCCGGGCCGCTGCACGGCGGGGCTAACGAAGAAGTGCTGCACATGCTGGACGAGATCGGGTCCAAGGACAACGTCCCCGCCTACATCAAGAAGATCAAGGAAGGCAAAGGCAGGCTGATGGGCTTCGGGCACCGCGTTTACAAGAACTACGATCCGCGCGCCAAGATCATCAAGTGGGCCGCCGACCGCGTGTTCGAAGTGACTGGACGCAATGCCAAACTTGAGATTGCTCTCGAACTGGAGCGCATCGCGCTTGAAGACGACTACTTCGTGCAGCGCAAGCTCTATCCGAATGTGGATTTCTACTCCGGCATCATGTACCAGGCGATGGGCTTCAAGCCCGAGATGTTTACCGTGCTGTTCGCAATTCCACGCACTATCGGCTGGCTATCGCAATGGCAGGAAATGCTGACCGACCCGGAACAGAAAATCGCGCGCCCGCGGCAGGTCTGGATTGGGCATGAGACGCGGGAATTTGTGCCGATTGAGAAGCGGTGAAGCCCGCGAGTGTGGGGATGGGTCGTGTGGGGACGGGCGCCCCGTCCAAGGTTGCGTAGGGACAGCCGCGCCCGGCTGTCCAAGCCGAGCGCAGCTCGGCAGCTGCCGGTGGTCACAGCAATTTTGTATTTCTCCCTAGCCCCCGGCGATGGCCCCAATGATAATGAAAGGCTCCTTCCCCGACACGACCGCATCGGGCAGTGGAGCATCCGTCGGCTCATGGGACAGATCCTCCTCGCAGGCGAAGAACCGCAAGAACGGCCGACGCTGCTGCGTGACCTGGTCGCGGATCGTCCCGCGCAGCATGGGATAGCGGGCCTCGAGCGCGTCGAGGACCGACCGCAGCGTGACCGGGCCGTCGAGCTCAAGTTCTACTTCGCCGCCAACGTGCGCCAGCGTTCGAAGATGTTGCGGGAGTATGACTCGGATCACTTTGGCATCCCATTGCGACTGTAATGAGCAACATGTCTAGATCGTCGGAATAAGTATTTCGGTGACCAACTGCTCTTCGGGTGTTGTTCTTGGATCGTTGACATAATGTTCAATGCAGTAGTCATCTCGACGCTGTATTCTTTTCTCGGAGACAATCTCGAAAACGCGACCACTTGCTTGCGGCAAGTTTGAATAAGGTCCTGTCAAAACAAAACGACTGTACTTGCCGCCTTCGAATTTTGAATATCTAAGGCCCGCTGGCAACTTTACCGGCTCTGCCGCGAGCGACACGCCTGCGCGATATATCTTGGGCTGCACTTTGTAAAGGCTCAGGTATCCCGTGATCTTGTTATGCTCTGAAATCCCGGAAACAAGTTGATGCAAGTTTTGCCAAGCTTGAGGAGCCGTATTCTGGAAAGGCCCAATTTTCTCGAGGAAAACGTAGTGGGTTTTTGGCCAAGTCACAATTTCGGGTTCTTGCGTGAGATTCATAAAAGTCTCCTTTTGCGATAGCTCACGCAAGGGTTTGCACCTCAACCGAAAGCACTCCCGGAAGATCGCGGACAATCGGGGCCCAGCTATCTCCGGCATCGGCCGACGCGTATACCTGCCCGCCGCTGGTGCCGAAATATATGCCGCATTTGTCGAGCGAATCCACGGCCATGGCGTCGCGCAACACGTTGACGTAGCAATCCTTTTGCGGCAGGCCCTTGGTCAGCGCTTCCCACTCGTTGCCGCCACTGCGGCTACGGAAGACGCGCAGCTTGCCATCCGGCACAAAGTGCTCCGAATCGCTCTTGATGGGGACGACATAAATTGTTTCCGGCTCATGCGCGTGCACGTCGATCACGAACCCGAAATCGGTCGGCAAATTCCCGCTGACTTCTTTCCAATTGTCGCCCGCGTCGTCCGAGCGCATCACATCCCAATGCTTCTGCATGAAGAGCACGCCGGGGCGGTTCGGGGACATGGCGATGTGATGCACGCAGTGGCCTATCTCTGCATTTGGATCGGGGATGTATTGCGACTTCAGTCCACGGTTGATCGGCTTCCACGTCTTACCGCCGTCATCGGTGCGGAAGGCGCCCGCCGCCGAGATGGCGATAAAAATGCGCTGCGGATTGCTTGGATCGAGAATGATGGTGTGCAGGCACATCCCACCCGCGCCCGGCTGCCATTTCGGGCCCGTACCGTGCCCGCGCAGGCCGGAGAGTTCCTTCCAGTTTTGTCCGCCATCGGTGGACCGAAAGATGGCGGCGTCTTCCACGCCGGCGTAAACAGTATTCGCATCGGTGAGCGACGGTTCGAGATGCCACACTCGTTTAAACTCCCAGGGATGTTGTGTGCCGTCATACCACTGGTGCGTGGTGAGCGGCGCGGCGGCCGCGTCGTAAACGAATTTGTTGCTCTCGGCCTTGGGCGGGCCAGCGGGAGCGGTCGCCTCCCCGGGGGGCGTTCCGGGCTGGTGCCAGGTCTTTCCGCCATCGTCGGAGCGCTGGATGATCTGGCCGAACCATCCGCTAGTCTGCGAAGCGTAGATGCGATTGGGATCAACCGGCGAGCCTTTCAGGTGATACATTTCCCAGCCCGCGAAGTGCGGACCACTGACATCCCATTTTTCGCGCTTGCCGTCCGATGTAAGAATGAATGCGCCTTTGCGCGTGCCGACTAGAACTCGTACCTTGCTCATGCTCTGCTCCTTTTCATTAACCCCTTTTTATTTCATTCACCCCGATAAGCTCGCTTCAAGCCTTCGATGTCGATCTTGGCCATTTTCAGCATGGCTTTGAAGACCCTTTGCGATTTCACCGGGTCTTTGTCCTGTATCAGTTCGAGCAACGCCTTGGGGACGATCTGCCACGATACGCCAAATTTGTCTTGCAGCCACGCGCATTTATCTTCTCGCCCGCCGGCGGAGAGCTTTTCCCACAACTCATCCACTTCTGCCTGCGTCTCGCAGTTTACAAAGAACGAGATGGCTGGAGAAAAAGTAAAGTGCGGGCCACCGTTCAACCCCATGAATTCTTGCCCTTCGAGTTGGAAAGTCACCGTCATCACGGTTCCTTTCGGCCCCGGTCCCGCTTCTCCGTAACGGGCAATGTTCAGGATTTTCGAGTTCTTGAAGATGGAAGTATAAAAGTTTGCCGCGTCTTCGGCTTTGTCGTCAAACCACAAGAATGGAGTAATTTTTTCCATATCGTTCTCCTCTTTAGCTACTTCGCACCTGAGCTACCTCGCACAGGGATGAGCGCGCGCAGCCGGTCGTCGCGCAAGAAAAGCCCTCCCCGGATCAGTACGCCGAAATAAACCGGGAACAAGGAACAGTTTCGACCGGCCCACCTTGGGCTCTGCTTACTCGTCGAGTGACGGGCAAGAAGATCGACACTCTCGGCAACTTTTATCTAGCTGCGTTCCCGTATCCGTTCCTTTGCGCAATTCGTGATTGAGAAAATCCGTTGCTTGTGGCATTATGGATATGTTACTTGCTAATTGCAAGTGATATTGAAAAGAAAATATGCCCGGTCAAAAGCCGAAGCGCCGGTCGGACTGTCCCCTGAATGCTTCGGTGGAGATGTTGGGCGATCGCTGGTCGCTGCTGATCATCCGGGACATGATGCTGCGCGGATTCCGGACCTACAAGGAGTTCATGGAGTGCTACGAAGGCATCGCGACAAACATCCTGGCGGATCGCCTGCGTAAGCTGGTTGCTTACGGAATCATCACTGCGGAGCCAGACCCATCGGACGGGCGGAAGCTGATCTACTCGCTGACCGCGAAAGGAATCGATCTGGCGCCGGTTCTCACCGAAATGGTGCTCTGGGCAGCCGCGCACGAAGACACCGGCAATCAAGCGCTCGTCCGGCTGATGCGCGCGGACAAGGAGAAGTTTCTGGCTGGAGTGCGGGAACGCTTGGCCAACCAGCGTTCATCCCCAGCCTAGACTCGTTGCTCGTCAGAATTCTAAGTGAGCCTTCGCCGATGCTCTGGTTCTAAATCTACGCGACCTTTTGTGCCTGCTGTTGAGGAAGTTTAGCCGCCAGCACGTCGATCTTCTCGATGGCGGGTGGCTGGGCAAAAAGCTCCGAAGCTTTCTCCTTCAAGGCAGCGGCTACGCGGCCTGACAGATGAGCTTGCCGCCCGGTCTCGTCCGGGAAAGCGTCGAAGATGCCAAACGTCGATTTTCCGAGGCGGATCGCGAACCACGCGACCGTTGCCGGTTCCTGTTGGACTAGAGAAAGACCACCGCGAAGAAAGTCTTCCACCTCTGTCTCTTTCCCGGGCTTTGCTTCCAGTCGAACCCACAATCCGAGTTTTACTGCGTCAGCCATGGTTTCCTCCTTAGGGTTGTGTTCAGAATGCCCTTACTTGGATGTCTTGGCAGTGACGAATGTTACATTTCTAATCCATTCGGAGCGCCTTTCATTTGCAGTGTGAGGGTGGTGGGGTATCGGAGCGCCGTGTTTGCTCCCAATCGGGAAGCAGAGAGCGGGATTTTTCCGAAAACCGGACGTACACGCCCTTTCGGTAACCCCCGGTAATCGTCGGTAACCATCGTACTGACACTGCCCGGCCTTACAATTAGCTTATTCCGCGATCCGGGTTGCGCGGCTTGCGGAGTTTCGTCTGGGAATCTCCCGGCGAGGTTCGGACCCGTTCGGCTGCGCTGGCGGAAATCGCGAGAGTACGACGGAAAGCACGGCGGGGAAAAGGCTGGAGTCCGCACACCTTATGGCGTTTGGTTTTGGCTTTAACAAACAGAAGCTTCTCAGCGCCGCGGAAAAGTTTGTCCAGCAGGGCAAGCTGCAGAACGCCATTGCTGAGTACGACAAGATCCTGAAGAACGATGCCAAGGATCTTACCGTCAACAACACCATCGGCGATCTGTACGCGCGTCTCGGCGACCTCCCCAAAGCCATCGAGTGCTTCAAAACAGTCGGCGATGCCTATGCCGCGCAGGGCTTCACGGTCAAGGGCATCGCCATGTACAAGAAGATCACCAAGCTCAAGCCGAGCGTGGATTCAACTCTGAAACTGGCGGAACTGTACACCCAGCAGGGGCTGTTCAACGACGCCCGCGCCCAGTATCTGCAGGTCGCCGAAGACTTCATGAAGAATGGCGACCTCGACCAAGCCGTGCGCCTTTTCCAGAAGGTCCTCGAAATGGACCCGGAAAATGTGCCCATGCGGGTCAAGCTCGCCGAGGTCTACGTCCGGCTGGGAAAAAAGAAAGAGGCGTGGGAAATTTTCAGCGCGGCGGCTGAAGCGTTGCGCGCGCGCGGATCGCTCGCCGCCGCCGAAGACATTCTGAAGCGGATGCTGGTGCTCGATCCCGGCAACGGCCACGTTCTGCTGCTGCGCGGGAAGGCCGCCCTCGAGAGCGACGATCCGAAGAGCGCCATCGGGTACCTGGAGAAGGCTCCCGACCTCGACTCTCATCCCGAAGGCTTGTGCGCTCTGCTGAAGGCGTACCTGCAGATCGGAAACTCGACCAAGGCCACCCCCATCGCGGAGAAACTGCTCACGGTGCACAACGATTCCGAGGGTCTGTTTCTGCTGGCGGAGGGTTGCGGCCGCCTCGGTCAATATCACGAGGCGCTCGACGTTTACACCCAGCATGCCGATCGCCTGCTGGCGACGGACTCGACCAAACTGCTGGCCAGCCTGCATACCATGATCAGCCATGTGCGCGACGATTCGGGCGCACTGGATGAGCTGTTGCTGCTGCTGAACAAGGCCGGTGAAAGCACGCACGTCAACGAAGTGTCCGAGCTTCTGGCTCACTCCTCCGTCCAGGACGGGAATCTGGCCCGCGCCCGCGACCTGTACCAGATGCTGGCTACCACCGAGCCCCAGAACCAGCTGCACATGCAGAACTATCAGCAGGTGGTGGCGCGCATGGAAGGAGCAGCGCCCGCTCTCGGGATCACCGCCGAAGAAGGGGCGGTCATAGTAGAGGAGTTGGAAGCGACTGCGCCGGTCATCGATCAGTCTTATCCCGACCACGTCGCGATCGCGGTGCGCTCCGCGGTCACCGACGCGGACCTGTTCCTTTCTTACAATCTGCCGGACAAGGCGGTCGTGCCTCTGCTGGGCGCTCTGCCACAGGCACCGCGAGACGTGCGCCTGAACCAGCGCCTGGCGGCGCTTCATACCCGCTTCCAGCGCTTTACGGAAGCCGCCGTCTGCTGCCGCACGCTGGAAAGTGTGTACCACGATGCGGGGTACCCGGATGAAGCCGTGCGCTTTGGAGAATTGGCCGCGCGCTACGAGCAGAACGCGGAAGCTGCTCCATTGACTTCTAATTTGATGGCTTCTACTTTGACGGCTACTTCGGCGCGCGCCATCGCTTCGTCGGTTGCCGCTGCGCCCGCGCCCTGGCCAGTGTCGGCGGCCGCGGCTCCTGGTCACGAAATCGCCGCTGCCGCGCATCCGGAATTCGCTATCCAGGAACCGGCGGCGCACGCGCACGCAGACGCGCACGAGCCTTCCTCCGCACTTTCCTCCGAACTCTCCTCCGACCTGGCCTCCGAGTGGGAGAATTCCCTTTCCGTCGACGAGCACGCTCCGGCCCCGGGACGGCCGGCCAGTGTCGAAGCCGACTCCGATGCCGATGCTTCGAGCAATCCCGAGATCGCCGAGACGGTCGAAGAAATCCGTTTCTATCTCGAACATTTTATGACGGACCAGGCCCGCGCCGGGATCGAGAAGCTCGAATCCCTGACCAGCGATGCCCGCATTCTCGATCCGTCGCGCGCCGCCGTCGAATCTGGCGGCCAGCCGGCGGCCGAGCCCGAGCCGGAAATCGCCGAGATCAACGCCGATGAGACCGCCGACGAACCCGCGGCCTTCGAAGTTGCAATGGAGACTCAGCACGGGTCCGAGATCGCCGCCTCGCCCGATCTGATGTCTGGTTACGACCACGCGACCCACAACGAAATCCACGGCAACGCTCCGGCGGAACTCGCGCCTGAACCGGCACATGCAGAACCCGAACATGCCGAACCCGTGCATGCGGAGGCAAGCGAACTAACCTCGTTTGTCGCGGATCTGGAAGCTTCGCTTGGCGATTCTTTCCCGCAAGCGCCGCCTGCTGCCCATCCACCACCCGTAACTCCGCCGCTGCCGGAATGGCCGACGCGGAAACGCCCCGCAGTGCCAGCGCCGGCCGCAGCCAGAACGCCTGCGCCGGAACCTCAGCCCGTGCCACATATCGAAATTCCTGCTGCCCCGGCGGCCATGCCCGCGATAGCGGCATCGGCGGGAGGCGCCGCAACCGCCGCCGCTCCCGCACAAGTTAAAGCTGCCATGAGCTACAGCCCCGCTCCCGTGCGCCCCTTGGGAGCCGGAGCTCAGGCCATGCATCCCTCCGACAGCGTCGATCTTTCGGAGATGTTCGGCGAGTTGAAACATTCCCTCGAAGAAGAGGTTGCGGCCGGTGATGATGACCCGGACACGCATTACAGTCTGGGCGTTGCCTTCCGCGAAATGGGCCTGCTCGACGAAGCCATCGCCGAATTGCAGAAAGTCTGTACCTCGATCGAACGCGGCAAGCCATTTTCGCAGCCGATCCAGACCTACACCTGGCTGGCTCAGTGCTTCCTCGATAAAGGAGTTCCTGAAGCCGCCATCCGCTGGTATGAAAAAGCCCTTAGCATCCCCGGCCTCGATGACGAGGCGCGACTGGCCATCAACTATGAGCTGGGGTCGGCCTGCGAAACGGCCATGGACAAGCCCGCGGCCCTGCGCCATTTCACCGACGTGTACGGTGCGAATATCGATTATCGCGACGTGGCCGAGCGCATTCAGGCTCTGAAGTCGTAGAATGCACGAAGTGGGTTCGAAATTTGCGCTGGGGATGCGATCCGATCCCGCGCCGCCCCACGGCCTTACTGAAGGCCTTACTGATAACGACGCGTGCAATGATTTCCGACCCTAAGCTACCCTTTGCCAGCGATCCCACCAGTATCGGAGGACTCAAATCCCCGGCGGAAACATCTGTCCCCGTCGTTCCTTTGCAAGCGCCGGTGCAAGCGCCTGTGCCAGTTTCCCTGTCCAGTCCCGCGCCTTCGGTCGCGCGTCTGTGGCTCCGCCGCATCGGAGTGCTTCTGTTCGTGTTTTTGTGTGCCACGCTTGGGGTAATGCTCATGATCCTGCCCTGGCGGCCCGAGTGGTCTGACAACCCTCTGCTCCTTCCGTATCCCACGCTTCGCGCCGTGGTAACCAGCGGCTTCGCGCGCGGCCTCGCGACCGGCTTGGGCGTACTCAATGTTTGGATTGGATTTTGGGAGGCCATTCAATATCGGGAAGAGGAATGAAAACCCGGGTCGTTAGTCGATGGTCGTTGGTCGTTCGCGAACAACTGCCATCGGCTGCAGCCCCATTTATTGAACGAAGATTAATTGAACGAGAATTGACGAACGACCAACGACTAGGGACCAACGACAGATTTATTTATGACTGATCAAGAACTCAAACCCGCTCCACTCGCTTATCAGAACAAACCATTTCTCAACAGTCCTGACGGCAGGATTCTGCGCTTGCTGTCCGAGTACAGCGAGCCGCTTTCGCGCTTCCGCCGCGAGCAGATTCAGGACACGGTTGTCTTCTTCGGCTCCGCCCGCATCCACAGCCGCGACAACGCCAGCAACCGCCTGACCGCAGTCCGCGGCAATGGCGCACAGGTTTCCGCCGCACAGCAAGCCAAGGATATGAAGCGCGCCGAGGCCGCCGTTGACATGGCTCGCTACTACGAAGACGCGCGCCGGCTTGCCTTCCTGCTTACCAAATGGTCAACCCAGATCCCCGCCAAGCGCCATCGCTTTGTCGTCACCACCGGCGGAGGCCCGGGCATCATGGAAGCGGCGAATCTTGGCGCTCACGAAGCTGGCGGAAAAACCATCGGCCTCAACATCAATCTGCCCTTCGAGCAGAATCCGAATCCCTACATCACGCCTTCGCTCAACTTCGAGTTCCATTACTTTTTCATGCGTAAGTTCTGGTTTGCGTATCTGGCCAAAGCGCTGGTCATCTTTCCCGGAGGGTTCGGCACGCTCGACGAGCTTTTTGAAATCCTCACCCTTGCCCAGACTGAGAAACTGGCCAAGAAAATTGTCGTCGTCGTCTATGGCAGCGCGTACTGGAAGAAAGTCATCAATTTCGAGGCTATGGTCGACGCCGGCGTGATCTCGCCGCCAGACCTCGAACTGTTCAAGATGTCCGATTCTCCAGAGGAAAGTCTGGAGTTCCTGAAAGAGGGACTGACCAAGTACCATCTAGGCCCGCAACAAACCAAGCCCGTTGGCGAGGCGGCCGTCCCGGAGATCGCCAAGACGCGACCGTAGCCCGTGTGGCGCGGGCGCCCTCGCCCGCGTGCCCTCGAAAGATACGCCGGAGTAGCGAGCGCCCTCGCACTCCATCTGAACATCTGCGGCCTTGCCCCGGTATACAATCTTGGCTCGTAGTATCCGGAGACAAACTAAGATGACGTCGCGAACCGGCTTGGCGACAGCACTCTGTTGTGCGATTTTGCTATGCATACCCTCCGCGCTCGCTCAACCACCAGCCACGAATCAGATGCCCTCCGTGATCCAGGTTCCGGCGGAGGCCCAGGCCACGCCACACTTCGATGCCACCGCAGCCACCAACGCATATCTCGCGCAGATCCCGGCTGACAAGACGGCCCGTTCCGACGCCTACTTCGAGGGCAGCTACTGGATGATGCTTTGGGACTTTCTCTATGGAGTCGCAGTCGCGCTGCTTTTGCTGAATCTGCGGTGGTCCGCGCACATGCGGGATCTGGCGGAGCGAGTCACTCGCTTCAAGCCGGTGCACACGTTCGTGTATTGGATGCAATACCTCGTGCTCACCACCATCCTCGTTTTCCCGCTCACGGTTTACGAGGATTATTTCCGCGAACACAAGTATGGACTCGCCACGCAAACCTTTGGCCCCTGGATGGGAGATCAGATGAAGGGTCTTGGGGTGAACCTGCTGCTGGGCGGCCTGCTGGCGATGCTGCTGTTCGGCGTTGTCCGTCGCCTCCAGCGAACGTGGTGGATCTGGGGTGCGGTCGTGACTACCCTGTTCCTGATCTTTGTTTCGCTCGTCACGCCTGTCTTCATATTTCCCATCTTCAACAAGGTCACGCGGCTCGACGATCCGAAGATTGTCGACCCTATTCTGAGCATGGCGCGAGCCAATGGCATCCCCGCCAAAAATGTGTACGAGATCGATGCCTCGCGGCAAACGACACGGATGAGCGCCAACGTAAGCGGCTTCGCAAACACGATGCGCATCACCCTCAATGACAACCTCTTGCGCCGCGGCTCACCGGAAGAAATTCAGGCGGTTATGGGACACGAGATGGGGCACTACGTTATGAATCACGTCTACAAGGGCATCATGTTTTTCCTGATCGTCACGGTGCTGGCTTTCGCCTGCTTGCGCTGGGCTCTCGATTGGACGCTCCAGCGATGGGGCGAGAAGTGGCAGATTCGGGGCGTGGGCGACACTGGGGTACTTCCGCTTGTGGTGCTGTTGGTCTCCACCTTTAGTTTTGTCATCACTCCCGTCACGAACACCTTCACCCGCACTCAGGAATACGAAGCCGACATGTACGGGCTCAACACGAGCCGGCAGCCCGATGGCGCTGCACAGGGGGCAATCCATCTCGGCGAATACCGCAAGATGAATCCCGGCCCCCTCGAGGAGTGGATCTTTTTCGATCACCCCAGCGGACGGAATCGCATTTACGCCGCGATGCGCTGGAAGGCCGAGAATTTGAAGTTGTTTACTAGTCAGCCCTAGTGCCCGTGTGGGGACGGGCGCCCTCGCCGTCCAAGCCGAGCCGCAGCTCGGCAGGCTACCTGTGGTCACGAGAACCTGAGTTCGCTGTGATGCCACGTTTTCGCGGACAAGAGTGTCCGCGCCACACGGGAATCTCCCGTAGTACGCTGAGAGTTGATGGCGGACCTCTGTCTGCTCTATTACATAACCGACCGCAGCCAGTTTCCGGGCGACGAAGGCGTTCGCCGCCACGCCCTGCTCGCGAAAGCCGCCGAAGCGGCGCGTGCCGGCGTCGATTACATCCAGCTCCGCGAAAAAGATCTGAGTGCGCGGGAGTTGGAAACTTTGACGCGGCAAGTAGTCGCGGCCGTGCGCGAAAATTCGCCATCGACGCGCCTCCTAATTAATTCCCGCACCGACGTCGCGCTCGCTGCGGGAGCCGATGGCGTTCATCTGCGCGCCATCGATGTCGCACCTCATGAAGTGCGTCAGGTGTTGGAAGTTTCCGCCCACCGGCCACCGATCACCGACCGCTTTCTCGTGGCCTCCTCCTGCCACACTGCCGCCGATGTCTTCCACGCCGAATCCGATGCCGCCGACTTCGCCGTCTTCGCTCCAGTGTTTGAAAAAAGAGATGCTCCAGTGTTTGAGAAGAAAGACAAGCAACCGACGGGCCTCGCCGCCTTGCGCGAAGCCTGCCGGGCGAAAATCCCTGTCCTCGCTCTCGGCGGCGTTACCGTAGAAAACGCCGCGTCGTGCCTGAACGCTGGAGCGGCTGGCATCGCCGCCATCCGACTGTTCCAGGAGAATAAAATCGAAGACGTCGCCCGCGCGCTGCGGGCGCTCTGACACCATGGACCCGACTGCACCGACAGAACCGGCGCAACTGGTTTCCCGATCCCAAGCGCAAGAACACGTTCCCGCGCTCATCCGCATCCCTGCGGGAAGTTTCCTTATGGGCTGCGACACCGGACAGGACAACGAAAAGCCGGTGCATCGCGTCTGGGTTGACGAGTTTCTGCTCGCCGCCCGCCAAGTCACCAATGCTGACTATGAGCGCTTCCTGCGCGACACCGCATCTTCATCCCCGCCGCCGTTCTGGGGGGACCCCGCCTTCAACCATCCCGAGCAACCCGTTGTCGGAGTGTCGTGGTACGAGGCAATCCGTTACTGCGAATGGCTAAGCGCAAGCACCGGCAGAACGTTCCGCTTGCCTACCGAAGCCGAGTGGGAGCGCGCGGCTCGCGGAGGCCATAAGGACGCGAGTGCGCTATTCCCGTGGGGCGATGCACCGCCACAGTCGCTGCCCGGCTACGCGGATCGCTGCGCTGGTCATTGGCAGACCGGCCCCGAACCCATCGGCCGCGCCGAACCGAACGCATGCGGCCTCTACAACATGTGCGACAACGTGCACGAGTGGTGCAGCGACTGGTACGCAGCTGACTACTACGCGGTATCGCCCGAGCGAAATCCACGCGGCCCTGAAATTGGCGAGCGGCGCGCTTCCCGAGGCGGCTCCTGGCGTCACCACATCAAGATATCGCGCTGTGCGGCCCGCTCCAGCATCCCGCCAGAGTTCAAGTATGCCGACTACGGATTTCGCGTCGCGTGCGACGCCGCATAGTGTAAATTGTGGGCATTCGCGCGAAAGGGAGATCTATGTACCTACTCCGATCAGTCGACGTTTGGTCTTGCGCCCGGGTGACGGGTGTGCTTTACGGTTTCATGGGTCTGCTGCTCATTCCAATGGTTCTAATTTCCATCGTTGCGAGCGCCGCCTCGCCGCAGGGATATAGCACCCTGGGGGCGACTGCGCTCATATTGCTTTCGCTTTTCGCGCCGGTGATCTATGGCTTACTCGGATTCATTATTGGCGCTTTGTCTGCCTGGCTATACAACGTGACCGCCAAATACGCTGGAGGAATTCGCCTCGAACTACAAGACGCAAATAGCATTGGTAGTCCCACGAAGGGAATCGGTCTGATATGAACTCTGACCTCGCTTCCCAGTACCTCGAAGAAATCAAGCGCCAGTTCCGCGGCCACAAGCGCATGGGCGAAGCAGCCATGGCTCAGCTTGAAGATATGGACTTCTTTGTCACGCTCGATCCGGAATCGAATTCCGTCGCTGCCCTGGTCAAGCACATCGCCGGCAATGCGCGCTCACGCTCTACCGACTTCCTCACCAGCGATGGCGAGAAGCCAGACCGCTTTCGCGATCAGGAGTTTGAAGTGTCGGCGAAGACAACGCGCGAAGAAGTCCTGCGCTGGTGGGAGCAGGCGTGGTCTGATGTGTTTTCCGCTCTCGACTCGCTCCAGCCCGAAGATGTGCAACGCACCGTAACCATCCGCCAGGAGCCGCACACTGTCATGCAGGCCCTCAACCGCGCGCTCGCTCATTACGCGCAACACATCGGACAAATCGTCTTCCTCGCCAAACACCTGCGCGCTTCGCAATGGCAGACGCTAAGCATTCCGCGGGGCAAATCCGAAGAATACAAAGCCGGCAGTCCCAAGGGATTCAGTCGCGGCACCTACGATACCAAGACGTGACTTGTCGCCGGGGGAGAGCACCGCAGATTGAGCAAAAAGAATCCGGAGAGTAGTCCATGCGAAACGTATTCATAATCACGGTTCTTCTGGCTTTGAGTCTAGCTTTGAGGGCGCAGCAGCCGGGGGCGCACGCCGACGCGAATCCCGGGGCAGAAGGCGAAATCAAAGCTCTGGAAATGAAGCTGGCAGAACTAATCGTTCGCGCCGACTGGGATGAATACGAGAAGCATCTTACATCCGATTACCTGCACACCCGCGATAACGGGCATGTCGAAAGCAAGGACGAGGCGCTGGCGAGTCTGCGCGACGTTAAGCGCAAGATCATCGTCATGGAAATGGAGCCGGCGGATGTCGCAATCCGAATCAACGGAGACACGGTGGTTTCCAACGCGGAGTTCACCACCTCCGTTCGGGAGTCCGGCCAGATAAAGACGCGCCGCACCCGCCAAACCGACGTCTTCGTGAAGCGCGATGGCCAGTGGTATCTAATCGCCGAACAGGGCACGATGATAAGCAAGTGACCCGCCGCCGAGGGGGGATTCAATCCCAGTGCTAGACTAGAATAGAGTGTTTGCTCTTCTAATTCCGCACTCCTAAGGGAGCTTCCATGCCCAGCACGTCCATGACCACCATGCTCGCAGTGGTCAAGCCGGAAGCCGCGCCGGGCGCGGAAATCCGCGAAGTCAAAGTTCCCGGCTACGGACGCTCCGACGTCCTCGTCAAAGTCAAAGTCGCCTCCATCTGCGGCACCGATCTCCACATCTATGAATGGGACCGTTGGGCTCAGGGACGCATTCATCCGCCGCTGATTCCCGGACACGAATTCTGCGGCGAGGTGGTCGCCTTCGGCGATGAAGTCACCAGCGTCAAGGAAGGTGATTTCGTATCCGCCGAAATGCATGTCGCCTGCGGCAAGTGCCTGCAGTGCCGCACCGGCGAAGCCCACATCTGCCAAAACGTGAAGATCATCGGTGTAGACAGCGACGGAGCGTTCGCGGAGTACGTTGTCATCCCCGAATCGAATATCTGGAAACTCGATCCGGCGATCCCGCAGGAGTACGCTTCCATCCTCGATCCGCTGGGCAACGCCGTGCATTCTGTGCTGGCCGGAGAAATCGCTGCGAAAACTGTAGCCATCACCGGCTGCGGCCCCATCGGCCTGTTCTCGATCGCAGTGGCGCGAGCCGTAGGCGCAACCACCATCTTCGCGATCGAAGTCAACGAACACCGGCGCAAGCTCGCGACCAAAATGAAAGCCGACTATGTGCTCGATCCGTCCAAAGTAGATGTCCGTGCTATCGTCGCCGAAAAAACTGGAGGCCTCGGCGTGGATGTGGTCCTCGAAATGGCCGGCCATCCCGACGCCATCCGAACCGCTTTCGACATCGTCCGCCGCGGTGGACGCATCTCTCTCCTCGGCCTCACCTCGAAACCTATCCCGCTCAACTTCTCCGAGGACATCATCTTCAAAGGCCTCACCATTCAGGGCATCAATGGCCGTCGAATGTACCAGACCTGGTACCAGATGACCGCCCTGCTCAAGAGCGGACGCCTCGATCTTCACCCCGTAATCACCGACCGCATCCCGATGAAAGATTTCTCCAAAGCCATGGCCCGCCTAAAAACGGGCGAGGCGAGCAAGATACTGGTGTATCCAAACGGGACGAAATGATCGATAGCTTCAGTGGAGCGCCAGGCGTCCTCGCCCGGCCACCTCACTGCCGGACACCCCCGTTCTCCGTTAAAATTGCGTCTATAGTAAAACTGTAATAGCCGGAGAGGTGGCCGAGTGGTTGATGGCACCGGTCTTGAAAACCGGCATACCTGAAAGGGTATCGGGGGTTCGAATCCCTCCCTCTCCGCCATTCGCCTCATGTTCAGCACTTAGGCGGCTTTCGTGGCCGTTCAGCTGCATCAGGCAAAAAGAATCTTGCTTTGGGATACTGAAGGCCGTGAAGAAACCTGCATTGCGGGTCACCAAATGGCTGGGAGACATTCCCATCGAAGGCTGCTGCACTTTATGTCCCGAGACGCTCTTCCAGGCCGCATCATCTCATCACCGCCCCCAAAAGGCTGAATACACCGACAGATTGCAACACGCGTTTGACCGCCATGTTGCTGATTTGCACAGCGGGAAAACGCCGGTCTGAACTCATGCCGGTCCCGTGTTTAGGGTTTACGCGGCGCCTTCGTTTTGGGCGCTTTCATTGCCGCCGGTCGCGGACAGCCACAGACATTTGAGCCCGGGCCCTGTTCCCGGTAATGAACCAACCCGCAACATGTCATGTCGCTCCCAGACAAGTTTCCAGCGTAGGGCCGAGCTACCCTGTCTCAGCCCGATTCGGACAGGTGCCGAAGTGTGTGACGATGGCGGGCGAAAAAGTGGTATGCGCCTAACTGCTGTCCATTGTTGTTTGTAGCGGCATGTCAGTCGGCGGCCGGGGAGGGGACCATGAACCGCGCTAAACTTCTGCTTTTGTCCATCTTGGTGGTACTGACTGTCAACGGAACTGTCTTTCCACAAACTTCGTCTACTTCGCTGCAGGGGACGGTAACGGATCCGAGCGGAAGCGCGATCGTCGGGGCTACCGTCGTGCTTGCCAACAGCGAATCGAAGCTGGAACGCACCATAGAAACCGGGATGCAAGGGGAATACCGATTCATCGCCCTTCCCCCTGGCACTTACACGCTGACCGTGACCGCGAAAGGTTTTTCACATTACCAGCAGACCGATCTGCAACTTCTGGTCAACACTCCAGCCACGGCCAACGTCCGGCTTAAGGTCGGCGGCACCAGCGAAAACGTGACGGTCATGGGCGAAGCACCCGTATTGAACGAGGTGGACGCCTCCCTGGGAAACTCTTTCGACCAGAATCAGGTTCGGGAGATCCCGATCGAAGGCCGCAACGTTGCGGAGTTACTGAGCCTGCAGGCTGGCGTGGCCTACACGGGCAACCGCAAAGATATCGACAAAGACCAGGACACGCGCAGCGGATCGGTCAACGGCGCGCGCAGTGACCAGAGCAATATCACACTCGATGGCGTCGATGTGAATGACCAGGTCGCCGGTTACGCATTCACTTCCGTTCTGCCGACGACACTCGATTCCGTGCAGGAATTCAGGGTCACCACTGCGAACTATAACGCCGACCAGGGGACCGGATCAGGAGCACAGGTTGCGCTGATCACCAAGAGCGGGACAAACAGTTTCCATGGCTCTCTCTACGAATACCACCGCAACACCATCACCAGCGCCAACGACTGGTTTGTCAAGGGCGCGGAAGCTAGGACCGGCGCCCCGAATGTGCCAGACAAGCTGATACGAAATATCTTCGGAGTTTCAGTGGGCGGGCCGGTCCGGAAGGATCGTCTCTTTTTCTTTGCCAATTACGAAGGGACGAGAGACCGTGAGGAGCAAAGCACGGTGCGGACGATTCCGTCGCCGTCCCTCTGTGCCGGCAACATCAATTACCTGGACGGGTCTGGCAACCCGGTTACGGTTACAGCTTCCGATTTGCAGCAACTCGATCCCCTCGGCGTAGGGATTAATCCTGCGATCGAGAACGCCACCCATACCGGCTATTTCGACAAGACTTTCTGCACTGGCCAATTTGTAACCAATGACCCCTCAGTCGGCGATGGCTTCAATTACTCCGGCTATCGTTTTCGCGCCCCGGTGAAGGAAAACAATAACGCTTTTATCGTTCGCCTCGACTACCACCTCTCTGCCGACGGCAAGCATTCGTTGTTCTGGCGCGGCAACCTGCAAAATCTGTCCAACCCGCAGGCCCCGTTCTTGCTTGGATCTCCTCCCGAGCAGACTTTAGTTGATCACAGTAAGGGTTTTGCCCTGGGATACACAGCGGTTCTCAGTCCCACCATGGTGAACACGGCCACCTGGGGATTCACGCGCCAGAGCACCGGCTTCATAGGGAACACCAATCAGGAATGGAATGTCTTCTACGGTCTCGACCAGGGGTTTGCCTACAGCCACAACGCGCAGGTTCCGGTAAACAATTTTCTCGATGATTTCTCCTGGACAAAGGGGAAGCACACCATGCAGTTCGGAGGCAACATCGGCATTGTGCGCGATCCTCGCGTGAGCCTGGAACATTCGTTCAGCGTGGGGAAAGGCGCTACGAATTGGATGTCGCCAACCGGCTTCGCCAACACCGGCAGCCCTCTGGACCCCGCGAACGTAGGGCTCGCCGAACCCGGCTCCGTTATTACCTATGACTACCCGGTGCTGGGTTTGATGGGCTTGGTATCGGACATCGTTGGCAACTATAACTACGACAAGCAGCTGAATGTGTTGCCCGCGGGAACTCCGGTGAAACGGAATTACGGGCTGGAATGGTACGAATTCTACGGGCAGGACTCCTGGCGTATTAAGCCGAACCTGACGGCAACCTTCGGTTTACGCTGGTCCCTGTTTCCTCCTCCCTGGGAAGTCAACGGGTTCCAGGCGTCTCCCAATGTCAACCTGGGGGCACAGTTCAACCAGATCGTCAAAAACATGAATCAAGGGATCGGATACGATTCCGTCCCGCTTCTCAATTTTGTCCCGGGAGGACCGGCCAACAACGGACCCGGGTGGTACAACTTTGAGAAATCGGATTTCTCGCCGCGCTTTTCCTTCGCCTACTCACCCCGCCCCAAGGGAGGCTGGCTTAGAAGCCTCTTTGGCGAAGGTGACAAAACCGTCATTCGCGGAGGATTCAGCAAGGTTTATGACCGGTCGGGAATGCAACTGCTCAGTACCTTTGATGCGAACCCTCCCGGTGGCTACGGCGCAACCATTCAGAACTTCTGCTGCACTCCTGGCTACGACGATGCCGCACACGTTCCTCGGATCTCGGATATCAACAAGATTCCGACTTGCGGCCCGGTTGACAACTGTTCGGACCCGACGAACCAGGTCTTCTTCCAACCGGCGCCGCCGGCGATGAATCCACCTGCGGGCCTCCAGGCGATTACCTGGGGACTGGACCAGTCGATCAAGACGCCTCACTCCTGGGCCATCGATTTTTCCGTCGGACGCGAACTGCCGAAGAAGTTTTCCTTCCAGGTAGCCTATGTGGGTCGATTAGGTCGCAATCTGCTCACCCAGCGTGATCTCCGTCAACCGGTTGACATCGTGGATCCGAAAACCGGAATTGATTACTTCTCGGCAGCCACAGCGTTGGCTAAGGTAGCCCAGGCTCAGTTAGCCTCAGGCGGCATCAATCCCGCTGCCGTCAGTGACGCCGTGGTTGACGCCGTGGGAAAGCCAACCTCGGCTTACTGGCATGACATGCTGCCCACGCTGCAAGCAGGCGCCAACAACTATACGAGCTATTCTGGATTCCAAAGCAGTCCGGGGAGCGCAGGGCTGATTCAGTCCGTGTACGACCTCTACTACGATCCGTCCCTGTCGTACCTCGGCAACGAGGTCGTGGGCATCGGCAATATCGACCTCTATGGCGGTTTAGGGGACAACCTCGGCAATTTCTATTCCTCCTGCGCTACCGCGGGATGTGCAGCCTCTGGACCGGGGACCTTTACGCAGCCCTTTGGAGGAGGGTTCGGCAATTACTTGAACAACCAGGCAACCAGTATGTTCGCCTGGAGTTCCATCGGAAAATCCAACTACAACGCCCTCCAGGCCACGCTGAGAAAGCAGTTCGGCAACGGGCTCCAGTTGGACCTCAATTACACGTATTCCAAATCGATCGACATCACTTCCTCGGCAACGCGCCTCAGTTGGAGTTCGAGTGTGAACGTTGGCGCGCCCGGCACTCGCCTGGTCAATGCGTTTTCTCCCAATGCGCGACGGGCGGTGTCGGACTTTGACACGACGCATCAGCTCAACGCGAACTGGATGGCGGAGTTGCCTTTTGGTAAAGGCCGACGCTTCGCTGCCGGTGCCAGCCCGCTCGTCGACGCACTGATCGGCGGCTGGGAGCTTTCCGGTGTGGGCCGCTGGACCAGTGGGTATCCCTTCACCGTGGATAACGGTAACAACTGGGCGACGAACTGGGACGAGCAAGGCATCGCTCAGATGATCGCAAAACCGAAAATCGGCCATCACATCGATCCCAAAGGAACCGTCAGCGTGTTCGCCGATCCGGTGGCTGCTTTCAACGACTTTCAAAAGCCCTTCCCCGGCCAGTCAGGCTCGCGGAACGCGATTCGCGGTGACGGATACGCCGGCTTGGACATGGCACTCAACAAACGCTGGAGGATGCCCATCGAAGGCCATAGTCTGCAGTTCCGCTGGGAGGTATTCAACGTCGCCAACCAGCACCGCTTCAACGCTCTATCTGGCTTAGGAACCCAAGCGTGTGACTGCATTGCCTCGCTGCAGCAGCAGGCGGCAACCAGTGGGAACACTTTTGGCAATTACACCGGCTTGTTGACCCAACCTCGCGTCATGCAGTTCGCCTTGAGGTACGAATTCTGACGACTCACACCGGGCTCGGGCGGCCATTCTCCACGGCCGCCCTTCACCAGAAAGTCTTGCTATTCTTCCCTGACGCGCGCAGGCAAGGCCGCGGTCGAATCTCATGACGACCCTCGCACGCAAACTGCGTCTGGTGGATTACTTCGCGCTGGCCTTCGGCGTGATGGTGGGGACGGCGTGGCTCGTGGTAATGGACGACATCCTGCAGCGCGGCGGTCCGTTGGGCGCGCTCCTCGGCTTCACCGCAGGCGCACTGATGTTGTTGCCCATCGGATACGTTTATGGGCACCTGGTGCGTGCCATCCCCGATGCGGCCGGAGAAGCAGCTTACGTCGCCCAGTTCTTTCCGCCGAGCGTCAGCTTCGCCGTTGGCTGGATGGTTTTTCTCAGCTACTTTCTCACTTGCCCCTTTGAAGCGCTCGCCGCCGGACGCATCGCGGGATATTTGTTCCCGTCGCTGAATACCCATGAACTGTACCGGCTGGGCGGTTACCCCGTTTATCTTCCACATGTTCTGCTGGGGCTCGCGATCACCATCCCGCTGACATGGGTGAACTATCGCGGCATACGCGCCGGGGCGCGCCTGGGAAAAATCACCACCTTTACTTTTCTCACGCTCATCATTCTGTTTGCTTTGGCGGGAGCGCGGCATGGAAGCCCGGCAAACTTTCATCCGCTGTTCAGCCATGCTCCCTTGATTTCCATTTTGCTGGTATGGCAAGTTGTGCCCTGGCTGCTGGCGGGCTTTGAATCGGTCGGCAAATACGCGGAGGAGGCGAGCCCAGACTTTCAAGGCGGCGGATTTTTCGTTGCCATCGCGCTGACCATCTGCACCGGGCTGGCATTTTTCTGGGTGGTCATCTCAGCCGTCGCCTACGTCGCGCCCTGGGAAAGCTTGAAGAGCAATCAGCAATTTCCGACCGCGGTTGCGTTCGAGCGCGCGCTGCATGCGCACTGGATCGTTGTGCTGATCATGGCTTCGGCCCTGGTTGCGCTGGTGCAGGCATTTAACGCCAACATGATCGCCTCGTCTCGATTGCTGTTTGCCATGGGCAGGCGCAACCTGCTCGCGCCTAAATTGGGTTACGTTCATCCGGTAAATCAGACGCCCTCGCGCGCAGTCATCGCGGTGGGCGTAGCTACGGCCGCCGCCATGCTGCTCGGCGAGGCCGGGCTGATCCCGATCCTTGAGGTCGGAGCCGTTGCTTCGGCCGTGGCTTGGATGGCGGCTTGTGCCTCGTACTTCTGCATGAAGCCGCATTTGAGCGGGCGTCTCGCAGCTATCTTTGGACTGCTGGTTACCTCGCTCATGGTTCTTGTGAAAGTGGTGCCGATTGTCCCGGGACACTTCACGCGCCCATGAATGGATCGCGCTCGCCATCTGGGCGGTACTCGGCCTGATGATCAGAGTGCCGGTAGAGCGGCAGCGGCAAAAGAGTCTGCTCGATCCGACTGCTGAGAGTGTCTCGGCTAGAAAGTAGTCAGTTCGCGCCGGGTTGTCCGTGAGGTGTCGGAGTAATGTGGGCCAGTTTCCAGGAACTGGCGTGCGAGCGAAACTCTCGTGGGGAAACGCCAAACTCCTGCTTGAAACAGTGACTGAAATGCGCCGAGTCGCTGAAGCCCCATCCCAAAGCGATATCAGTGATGTTCCGCTCGCGCAAATGCGGGTCTGACAAATCTGTGCGGCAGCGTTCCAGCCGTCTTTCACGGATCCACTCTGCGACTGTACAACTCTTGGCGGCAAACAGCCGGTGCAGGTGACGCACGGAGATGCCGGCCGCCGCCGCGATGATTGCCGGGCAGAGAGTAGGTTCCTGCAAATGAGTCTCGATGAAGTATTCGACGCGCGGCCGGAGTTGCGCGCAGCATCCCAGTTTGGTTGAAGCTGCCTCGGGGCGCGTGACGCAACGAGCGAGGATGTCGAGATAGGCTCCAATCGCCACCAAGCCATCCCCCATATTCATCTCCTCCGCCTGCTCGTAGAGAGACATCGCCAGGCGAAACAATGCCACTCCAAGTCCAGATTTCCCCGAAATTCGCGGCAACACCGGCAGCGAAGAGGTCTGTGCGTGCTCGTGAACCAGCCAGCGCGGTATTCGCAGATAGAGCCTGGCGCAATCCCCAGCACAATCCGATGTCCAGGGGAGGCCCGAATCGATCAAAGTTGTGTCACCAGGGGTCAACACCGCCATGGCCCCGCTCTGGCAATACTGGCGCACTCCTTCAAGCTGCGTAATAACGATGCAGCCGCGGTCTTCGGAGTTCCCGGCGACGATCGGAAATTTGGCAAACGAAACGGGCGTAGAGGCAAACCGCGTTAAGGCCAGCCCTGCAAGTGTCCGACGCTCGATCGAGCCATGAAACGGGAGCCGCCTGGGAAAATGAAAGCGGCAATCACCACAAATTGGTTTGGCATTACACAGCCAGGCTTCCAACCGATCCGAAACTGGGACTGAGTCCGTTGAAAACGACTCTGACATTTTCCCACCGTGGGTTCGTTCTTGGACGCCAGCAACGCCCGTCTTGCTGGCGATTCGTTTGGCGCCCAGCATACGGCGCCCACCCTAGCATAAGAGGAAAACTACTATCAAGCACAAACATGCGACGACTGCCCACGGTCCCGGATTCGGGTTTCGCAAATAGGCAGCGCACCCTACGTTCTGCCCGGCCTGGCATTCACTCGCGTTGATGTTGAAGGAGCGAATGCCAGGCGTCAGGCATTGTGTCAGTTGCCAGCTCCGTTCGTACCAGACCTGACCATGATTCCATGGTCCCCTACGAAGGTTTGCTGCGCATCCTGAGTTAGTTCCGTTTCCTCCGGCTTGGAGTAAACGAATTCGTGCCCAGTATCCACACCCGGATAAAACCAAGTCAGAACAGCGTCAGGTTTTCCATCTGGGCGCTGGGCAAGAGTGATGGAAGTGCCGTCGGTCTCCCGCGCACGCTCGATGGGGATCGTTTGAACGGTTGCATAGAGCTCGGTGCCGTCCGCGTTGAAGATTTGCACAAGATTGCGGCTGGAGTCACTCCTTGCCACCACGAACTCGTAGTTACCCGCCGGCAGGACCCTCCCTGGCACCTGCACCGCTTCGCTGAACGAAATCTTCGTCAACTGATTCTCTTCGTCCGCGTGAGCGGCCAATTCGAAAATGAGAGTAAATGCGATGATGAAACCAGCGATCATGCTAACTTTTGATAATTTCATTTGTTTTCTCCTTTAGACGGCTGCATACCAGCTGTCATATCTACTTAGATTCCGGCGTCGGGACGCGGACGGTTAAGAGATGGTTAAGAATGGTGAATCTGTGTAACGGAGCCAAGCTGCCGAATACGTTGAAAACTGATTCGACAATAAGAGAACGACAAGAGAAAGAATTGTCCAGAACAGGCGGCCGCCTATTCAACGTCCTCTATCAGCGGTGGAGTATAGATATAACCGGCGCCGCGAATCGCTTTGATCCGCTCGTGGGGCATTGCCGGAAACTTTTTCCGCAAGTTGTGCACGTGTACGTCGACACTGCGGTCGAACGGGGCCAACGGCCTTCCCAACGCCCTTTCGGCAAGAGTCTTCCTGGTGACGATGCTGCCTGCATTACGCAGCAGACATTCCAGCACGTTGAACTCGACTGCCGTTAGCTCGACTGGAGTCTCGGCACAGACAACCGCTCTCCGGCTGGCCGAGAGCTCTACGTCGCCGACTTTGATTTCAGTGCCATCCGCGGGTATATCGCGGGTACGTCGCAAAATCGCATGGATCCGGGCTACCAGCTCGCGAGGTTCAAACGGTTTCGCAAGGTAGTCGTCCGCTCCAATTTGCAGACCGATAATGCGATCCACCGCCTCTCCCATCGCGCTGAGAAGGACGACCGGCACTTTGGACGACGCACGCACTGTTTTCAGAAGGTCTAATCCCGATCCACCGGTGAGCATGACGTCAAGTACGACCAGTTCGGGGTCGCCGCTTAAAGCACGGGTTAGGCCGGAATCGTAGTCGTAGGCGGCATCTACGGCAAAGCCTTCCAGTTCGAGGAAATCCCGGAGAAGTTTGACCAAGGCATGATCGTCATCAATAACGAGGATTTGATCCATTGCTTTAATGTCTTCTAGAAGAAGCCTGTGCCCGTTTTTCCAAACTCCCTAAAGTGACTCGCACCCTTTGCCAACATCGCCCAGGCGAGTGCGCTCATGTCTGGATCCATGGAATCCGCAGCCCTCAGTAGCTCCCTGCCGGCGTCTTGTTCTCCGAACCTGCACCACATCACTCCGCACAGAAAGATATAGTCGGTGTCCATCCTGTTATCTCCTATCCTGCGCTGAGGAACGTCAATCCTCCGCTAGCGCTATGTCGCAACCAGATCTTCCACTCTCCGATTGCAATTCAACTGCCAAGTGCAGCCGTCTCCAACCGTCGCGCGACTGCGAACTGTCTGGCGGCCGGTGTCGAAATATTGACACCCGTCGGCCGTCGCGATTGCGCGCCGACTCGGATGTTCCTGTAGGCAGCCGGTTTGCCGCCGAGAGGTATGGCATACAAGTTGCTTCATTACCGGTCGGGGTAACGCAAATGATGACAGAACATTTTGGGATGGGCGTTTGCAGAACCGCAGCAATCCTCTCTGCTCTACTCTGCGGGCAGGGGCAGGCTACTCTTTTTGCGCAACAGTCGGCACAGTCCGTGGCGGCGGAAGCGAGCACGGCCCCTGCGCCAAATCAGACGCAAACGCCGAGCGCGGCACTGCAACGTGACCAAGATCTACGGCGCGAAATCCAACGGCAGTTCGCGACTGACCCGGCCTTTCAGAGCATTAAGGTCAACGTCAGCAATGGAGTGGTTGTCCTCGAAGGGCCGGTCGCATCCAAAAGAGACAGGTGGAGTGCCGTCAACTCGGTCAAGGTCCTTCCCCATGTCACCCGGATTGATGACCGTTTGACGATCAGTGCTCGGCGTGTTGAAGGTGCGACCGCCAGCACCTATACAAGCCCGACTGCCACTCCTGACTCGACGACGTCTAAGGCCGCTGAAGTGGCCAATGAAATTACAGCGGCCGTGGCCGACGATCCAACCCTCGCAAAGAGTCGAGTAAACGTAACGGTTGCGGGCGACAGGATCGAACTGACGGGCACCGTCCGTACGAAAGAGCAACGCGACAAAGTTCGCGAGATCGCGAACGCTTTTGCGGTCCACAGCCACGTGGTCGATAAGCTGACGATTGCTCCGCGCGACAATGGTACGGACAGTAAGTGACCGCATCACCGTCAGCGAGCGTGTTCAAGTGTCCATAGTTTGACTATAGTTGGACGATAGTTCGATGTGAGTTGGGGACTTAGTGTCAAAGCCGATGAAAGCGGCGGGTCACATCGAGACGACTGCAGTTACATCCGAATGATTCCAAACCCAATTGGGCGGAAGATTCGATAACTGCCACTTTTTTTACTAGCCGGTGGAACGCCACCCGTTTATTCAGCGGGGTGGTTGGCTTGAGTGGAACCGGGCGCTGGGCACAGTTGCTCGGCGCCTGTAATGCGCGTGCCGCATGGCCTCTCCGATTCGGGGCTGCAATTAGCTTACCTTCGACAGCCACCTTGCGCCGGGTGCGGGTATCGCCGCTCGACATCTTCGACATGCCGTTATGCCGATTTCCGTATTTCAGCCGGGAACTCAAGCACCTTGCCCCGCTCGGCCGGCGGCATCCACTTCACTAGCTTGTGAAATCGCGCCGGAATATAGAACTCGATAATCCTTGCCATAGCATCCTCCGATCCGTCTTCTTTCGACAACCGGAGGAAAGCAACTCAGATGCCAAAGTTTGCGTTGACTGCAAATGGTTGAAGATTAGGGAAGACCGCGTAAACCAGAAAGTGCCGTGTCGAACCGGTAGAAGTCGCGATTACAGTTGGACGATAGTCGTCCGGCCCTGGAACGAACAGCGTTATTTTGTTTAAAGCGATTCGCTCGGTGCTGCAAGAGCTGCCCAAGCGTTACTGCTTAATGCTTGTCAGCAACTTGCTTTCGTCCGGCGTCGCAGGCTCGAATCTT
>Ga0193751_1000265_pt1 | contig 45399 bp, 44 predicted proteins | sample L1c2metaG_FD_143050 | JGI IMG/M metagenome (GOLD analysis project Ga0193751, IMG submission 143050) | Soil microbial communities from a riparian zone of the East river system, Colorado, United States - L1c2 | ecosystem: Environmental > Terrestrial > Soil > Riparian zone | place: USA: East River...
CCCAGCCCAAGCCCGATGTTCCCCAACCCACCGGGGCTCCTGCGCCCGGAGCCGCATTCGCCTGGCCTGCGCGACCGGATCTGGTGGGGCGCCGGATCGCGGGCGACCGCCGAGTGGACCGGGCAGCAGGGCATGAACCTGATGTCCTCGACCCTGCTGACCGAGGACGCCGGCGTTCCGTTCCACGTCCTTCAGGCCGAGCAGATCCAGCGCTTCCGCGACGCATGGGCGGCCGCCGGTCACAAGCGCGAGCCGCGGGTGTCGGTGAGTCGCAGCATCTTCGCGCTCGTCGACGATCGTGACCGCGCCTACTTCGGACGCGGCAACCAGGGCACCGATCAGGTCGGCTATCTCGATGCCCAGACGAAGGCGATCTTCGGGCGCTCCTACGCCGCGGAGCCCGACGTCCTCGTCAAGGAGCTCGCCGGGGACACGGCGATCCAGGCCGCCGACACCCTGCTGCTCACGGTTCCGAACCAGCTCGGCGTCGAGTACAACGCCCACGCGATCGAGAGCATCCTGAGGTTCGTGGCCCCCGACCTCGGTTGGCGGTAGGCATTCGCTGGTAAGACGCGACGCGGGTGACTCGTGGACGAACGTTCAGTATTGACTGAAAGTTCAGAACGATCTACCGTCGCGGCGTGACCCCGCAGGAGAGCGCCTTTGTCGAGGAGATGGGGCAGTTCCTGGCTGGCCTCGGGATGACCCCGATGGCCGGCCGAATGTGGGGCTGGCTCCTGATCTGCGAGCCGCCCGAGCAGACCGCCGCGGACATCGCAGAGGCCCTGCACGCGAGTCGAGGCGCGATCAGCGGCACCGCCCGAATCCTCGGTAATGCCGGCCTCGTCCGGCGGAGCACCCGGCCGGGCGATCGACGTGAGTACTTCTCGGCCCCCGCCGAGGCCCTCGATTCGATGCTCGGCAGCGCCGCGTCGATCTATCGCCAGATGCGCTCCATCGCGGAACGCGGCCTCGCCGCAACCGCCGATCGACCGGAGGCTTCCCGGGCCCGCCTCCAGGAGTTCCACGACGTCATGGCCTTCGTCGAGCGCGAGGTACCGCTCGTCATCAGCCGGTTCTTCGCGGACCGGAAGCAGGGAGCGGCATGACCGCCGTCATCCAGACCGAACAGCTCACCAAGTCGTATGGCGCGCAGCGAGGGATCGTCGACGTCGATCTCGAGGTCCCGGAGGGGCAGGTCTTCGGCTTCCTCGGACCGAATGGCGCCGGCAAGACGACGACGATCCGGACCGTCCTCGACCTGATCCGCCCGACGAGCGGCCGGGCCCTGGTCTTCGGCATCGACTCGACCGTCGATCCCGTCGCGATTCACCGCCGGATCGGGTATATCCCGGGCGAGTTCAGCCTGTACGACCGGCTCACCGGCGGCCAGACCATCCAGTACTTCGCCAACCTCCGCGGCGGCGTGGACGCCGCCTATCAGCGGTCGCTCATCGAGCGCTTCGAGATCGATCCGAAGCGGAAGTTCAGGGAGCTCTCGAAGGGCAACAAGCAGAAGATCGGCCTCGTCATCGCCCTCCAGCACCAGCCGGAGCTGCTGATCCTCGACGAGCCGACGTCGGGCCTGGATCCGTTGGTCCAGCAGTCGTTCTTCGAGCTGGTCCGGGAGGCCCGGGCCGCGGGCAGGACCGTCTTCCTCTCGAGTCACATCCTCAGCGAGGTCGAGCGCACGGCCGACCGTGTCGCGATCATCCGCGACGGCCGCCTGGTGAAGGTGGACAGCATCGAGGGCCTCCGCGACCTCGCCCATCACCAGGTCGAGCTGCGGTTCTCTGGTGCCGTGCCGACCGCAGCGTTCGCGGCGTTGCCGGGGGTGTCCGATGTCGCGGCCGAGGACCACGTCCTCCGGATGCGGGTGTCCGGTCCGATCACCCCGGTCGTCCGCGCGGCAGCTGCCTACGAGCTGCTCGACTTCGTCAGCCGCGAGCCGACCCTCGAGGAGACGTTCCTGGCCCAGTACGGCCACGGCGCGGACGCCGGGTCCGCCGCGCCGGACGTCGCCACGACCGCGGGAGATGGCGCATGACCGCGACGGGCATCGAGCTCACCCGGACCTCACCGATCAGCCGGGTCTACGGCTTCGGCAGCGTCTTCGCCAAGACCCTCCGTGACTCTCGCCTGGCGATCCTCATCGTCGGCGGGCTCCTGGCGATCCTCCTCCTCTCGAGCGGCGCCGCGTTCGGCGAGGCGTATTCCACGGCCCAATCTCGGCAGGAGCTCGTCGCGCTCGTGAAGTCCCTGCCGCCGGCGATGGCCGGCGTCTACGGCAATCCCTTCCCGCTCCGGATCGAGACGCTCGGTGGCTCGATCGCCTGGAAGACCGGCGCCTCGCTCGGCCTTTTGGCCTGCCTGTGGTCGATCGTCGCGCTCTCCGGGACGCTCGCGGGCGAGACGCGCAAGGGCAGCCTGGAGTTCGTCGCCACGACGCCGCTCGGCATGCGCCGGATCGCCGTGGAGAAGCTCTCGGCGCACCTCACCGGAATGGCGATCGTGTTCGTGGTCACGGCCGTGAGCACCTGGATCGCCGGCAACGCCTTCGCCACCCTGCCGGGCGATGCCATCTCCCTGACGAATTCGGTCGGGTTCGCGGCCTGGGTCGCGCTCGTGGCCCTGGCCAGCGGCTCGGTCGCGTGGGCCCTCGCGCCGTTCCTCGGCCGCGGCGCCGCAGCCGCGATCGCCGGGGCCGTGCTCCTCGTCGGCTACTTCGCCAACGGCTACCAGGGCACCGTACCGGCCTTCGCGCCGCTCGCCAACCTGACGTGGTTCGGCTGGACGGCCCATCACCAGCCGCTGGCGGATTCGCCGGATTGGGTGTCGCTCGTGCCCGTGGCCGCCGTGGCGGTGGTCCTGTTCGGCGTCGGCATCTGGGCGTTCGCGCGACGGGACCTCGGGGTGACCTCGCGGATCCCGTGGCCGGGCATCCCCGGCTCGCTCCTCGGGCTCGGCAGCCCGACTGCTCGCTCGTTCGGCGAGCGGCTCCCCCTCGCGGTGTGGTGGGGGATCGGCGTGGGGCTGATGGGCTTTGTCTTCGGAGCGGCGGCGCCGTCCTTCAGCACCGCGCTCGCGAAGCTGTCGCCCGACACCCTGTCGATCTTCAAGTCGTTCTTCCCGTCGATCGACCTGTTCAGTGGCGCCGGGGCCTTCCTCGAGCTCGCGTTCATCACCTTCGGCTACATCCTCGCCGGCTTCGCCGCGTCGACCCTCGTCAACGGCTGGGCGTCGGAGGAGACCTCGGGCCGGCTCGAGGTCATCCTGTCGGCGCCGATGTCGCGGGTCCAGTGGGTCATCCGGAGCGGCCTCGGCCTGTTCCTGGCCGTCGCGCTCTTCACCGTCCTGCTCATGGCCGGCATCGCCCTCGGATCGATCGCCGCCGGTGGCGACGTCGCGACGCCGATCGTGGGCACGCTCGTGCTCGGGCTGTACGCCCTGGCGTTGACCGGACTGGGCATCGCGTTCGGCGGTCTCGTGTCGACCTCGTGGGCCGGCGAGTTCGTCGCGGCGCTCGTCATCCTGACCTTCGTCATCGACCTGCTCGTGCCGGCGCTCAAGCTGCCGGACTGGATCCACGAGCTGGCGCTGACCAGCCATCTCGGGCAGCCAATGGTCGGGACCTGGGATCCGCTTGGCATCGCCGCCTGTCTCGTCATCGCGTTCGGCGGGCTCGCCCTGGGCGCCTGGGGCATGGCCCGGCGCGACGTCGCGAGGTAGCCCGCGCGCCCGACATTCGCGACCGGGCGATCGGTAGACTCCGGCCGTGCCGCCGTTCGCCATCGGGCTCGTCGCGATCGCGGCCGTGCTCCACGCCGGCTGGAACGTCCTCCTCAAGACCTCCGGCGATCCGCTCCTGACGGCGGTTCGCCTCCAGGCCATCGGGACGCTCATCCTCGGCCCGATTGCGCTCGTGGCGTGGCTCGTCTCCGGAAGCCCCGCGCTGGATGGCGGCGGCGTGGCCATCGCGCTGGCCTCGGGCGTGCTCGAGGCGCTGTACTTCTTCCTGCTCGCGAGCGCCTACCGCCGGGGCGACTTATCGCTCGTCTACCCGCTCGCCCGCGGCACCGCGCCCCTGCTCGCGGTCCTCGTCGGCGTCTTCGTCCTCGGCGAGCGCCTCACCTCGCTTGCGGGGCTCGGGGTGGCCCTCGTGCTCGTCGGCATCCTGCTCGTTGCGCGCCCGTGGCGGGCGCTGGGCGAGGCCGGTCGCGAGCATCGCGGCGCGGTCGGGTTCGCCCTGGCGACGGGGGCGACGATCGCCGCCTATTCGGCGGTCGATCGGGTGGGTGTCCGGATCCTGGTCCCCTGGGAATATGGCGCGATCCTCGCCGTGTTCGCGACGACGATCCTCGGCACGGTCGTGCTCGTCGGCCGGCGGCAGGGCTGGCTTGCGACGCCCGAGCCGCTCGTCTCGGCCGCGGGTCGCGGGGCCGGAGAGCGCCTCCTGCGCGACGGCGCGGCCGGCGTGCTCTCGCTGACGGCCTACCTGCTGATCCTGTTCGCCTACTCCGTGGCGCCACTCGCCGCCGTGGCCCCGCTCCGTGAATCCGCGATCGTCCTCGCCGCGGCGTGGGGCTCGTTCCGGCTCGGCGAGGCGACGGGCAACCGCGAGGCCGGCCTGCGGATCGCCGCGGCCGGGCTGGTCGTGGTCGGTGCGATCCTGGTGGCGCTCGGCCAGAGCGCCTAGCCAGCGCTTAGCTCGCGTCCGGCTCGGCGCGGTCTGGGGTGGACCCGTTGGCCGCGCGATCCGGAAGCGGCGCGGCTTCCACCGCCACGGTCGCCGCTTCCTCGGCGACGGGCGCCGGCCGGCCGAAGATCCGGCGCTGGCCCCGCTTCGAGCTCGCGAGGCCGATGCCGGCCAGGATGAGCGCGGTCCCGAGGACGATCGTGATGTCGATCGGTTCGTTCCGGACGAAGAAGCCCGACACGATGCCCACGATCGGCAGCAGGTACGCAAGCACCGACGTGCCGCCGGCCCCGATCCTCGACAGCAACCGGAAGTTGAGGATGTAGGCGAGGCCCGACCCGAACACCCCGAGCCAGGCGATCGCGAAGATCGTCTCGGCCGGCCAGCTCGCTCCGAAGGGCTGTTCGGTCGCGAAGGCGATCACGGTGATCACCACGAACGCGAAGGCCACCTGGAAGAGCGCCGGCACCATGGGCGCGACGCCGCGCATCTTCGCCCGGGCGTACACCGCGCCCGCGGCGTAGGCGAGGGTCGAGCCGATCAGTGCCAGCTCGCCCGAGATCGTGCCGCTGGCGCCGCTCGCGAGGAGGCCCGGGGCCACGAGGACGATCACGCCGAGGTAGCCGACCACGATCCCGCCGAGGCGGTTGGCGGTCAGGGGCTCGTCATGGAGGAAGAGGCCCGCGAGGACGACCACGAACAGCGGGACGCTGCCGTTGATGATCGCGGCGAGGTTCGAGTTGACCTGTTGCTCGGCGGTCGTGATCAGCGTGAACGGGATGACGATGTTGATCAGCGCCATCACGAAGAGGTGGCCATAGATGCGCGGGTTCCGCGGCAGCTCCAGGCGGCGCACCAGCGCGACCGTGGCGAGCAACGCCAGGCCGATCGCGAGCCGGGCCGAGATGAGGGTGAAGGTCGGCAGCGTCTGCACGGCGACCTTGATCCAGACGTAGCTCGTGCCCCACATGACCCCGAGGGCGAGGAGCAGGAGCCAGTCGCTCCGCGTGGGTCGCGCGATCACCGGGCCATGATAGCCGCGGCTTCGTTTGGCATAGGTCAGTGGGCCAAGATGGCGCGGCGAGCGTGCCGCCTCGGGGCACAAAGGGTGGATTGCCGGAATTAGGTCATCGCAGCGACGGCCCATCGGTCGGCCGACCGATGGCATGCCGAGTCCCCATCGCCAGCCTCAGTGGCATCGGTTCCGGTTGGTTCCGATTGATCCAGGAGGTAGCGATGGCGAAATTCATGGACGTCCACTCCGGCTTCTTCGGGGTGACCCAGCAGCAGCTCGCGGAGGCCCATCAGCGCGACCTCGACATCGAGGGCGACGAGGGCGTGCACTTCGAGCGAGCCTGGCTCGATCCCGAATCCGGCAAGGTCTTCTGTCTCGCGACGGGCCCGTCGAGGGACGCGGTCATGCGCATCCATGCGCGTGCGGGTCACCCGACGCCCGAGGTCTACGAACTCCCCGTGGAGGTGTGAGATGCAGCTCATCCAACGCGCCCGCAGCCGCCGGTTCGCGGCTCTCGTTCTTGGCCTCGCGGTCGTTCCCGCATTCGCGGGGTCGGCCCTCGCCCAGAGTCGTCCCGGAGCGAACGGCAATGGCGCCGATGTCGCCGCCGTCCGCCAGGTCACGCAGAAGTACCACGACGTCGCTGCCGCGATCGCCGATGGCTACATTCCGTTCTACAAGTGCACCGAGCAGCCCGGTGTCGGGACCATGGGCATGCACTACGTGAAGCTGTCGCTCGTCGGCGATCCGGCGATCGATCCGCTCCAGCCCGAGGCGCTCGTCTACGAGCCCACCCGCAACGGCGGCCTTCGCCTCGCGGCGGTCGAGTACGTCACGCTCGACACGAGCTCGCAGCCGTGGGTCCTCGGCCAGCCGATGCTCTTCCGACCGGCCGGCAATCGCTACGGGCTCCCGGACTTCTACGAGCGCCACGCCTGGATCTGGCAGGCCAATCCGGCGGGGGAGTTCTCCGACTGGAACCCGGACGTCACGTGCCTCGGCACGGGCGACAACGGCGGCTGACCACCGCCCGCGGCTTCTCCGCGATCGAGGGCCGGCCCGGCGCAAGCCGAGCCGGCCTTCGCCATGCCTGGTGGAATCCAAAGTCGCGGAAATTACACCTCGCGAGTCGTCCGCGATCGCGACGTCGTGGACCAGGTGGATGTCGGGAGAACGCCCACGCCAGGATGACCTGGAACGTCGCCGCGGCGCTGCCGTGCGGCAGCTCGATCGAGTGCAAGGGTCGAGCCGGCAGCGAGCGACGGATCAGGCCGAGGCGGGAACCTCGACCCGGTTCACGGTCGCGGTCCACGCCGCGATCTCGGAGCGTCGGGCAACCCCGAGCTTGGCGAGGATGTGCTCGACGTGGGCGCTCACGGTCTTCGGCGCCACGAACAGCTGCTCGCCGATCTCGGCGTTCGTCAGGCCCTGGGCGATGAGCCGGGCAACCTCGAACTCCCGGACCGTGAGCGGGTACCAGGGCTCTTCAAGGCCACCCTTGCCGCGGGCATGGCTCGCGAGCTCCTCGGCCCGTGCCAGCAGCGGCTCGCTGCCGAACGCACTCGCGGCCTGGCGAACCGTCGCGATGAAGCCCGCTGCCTCCGGGTGGCGGTTGGACCGCAGGAGGACCTGGGCGAGGTCCAGGCGGGCCCACGATGCCTCCCAGATCCGGCCGAGACGCTGCCAGCCGTCGAGGGCCGCCTCGAGGGACTCTCGTGCCGACGTCACGTGGCCCTGGGCCAGGCTGACCAACCCGTGGCCGTGGACGAGCGCCGCCTCGGCCATCGACCAGCCCTGCAGGTGGCGACGAGCGGTCTCGAGCCAGCGCGCGGCATCCTCGGGTCGATGCAGCGCGATCGCGGCGCGCACCCCCGTGACCACGAACGGCACGAAGAACGGCCGCTCGCCAGTTCGCTGGGCGATCCCGATCGCCTCCTCGCAGCGAGCCATCGCCGAGGCCGGGTCGCCCGCGACGAGCGCCAGCTCGGCGACGCCCCACAGGGGCTGCAGGATCAGCTCCACGTCGTCGATCTCGCGGCCCTCCGCCAGCGCGTCCCCGAGCCAGCGGCGCGCATCGTCGGTCTCGCCTCGGCCCATGGCCACGAAGCCGAGGGCCGGGATCGCCGTGAGCGCGCCGCGACGACAGCCTCGCTCGGCCAGCTCTTGCCGAGCCGTTTGGGCCGCCGTGTCCCAGTCGCCCTTCGCCCATGACAGGAAGGCCGACGTGGCGGCCATCTGCTGGCGGCAGTGCGATTGCTCGACGGCGTCGGCGTACTCCAGGCCCTGACCGATCGCCATCTCAGCCGTGCCGTAGTCCATGACCCGCGCAGCCATGCCGGCGGCGACGCGGTAGGACGTCACGCCCGTCGACTCATAGCCCGCGAGGCGGGCCGCCTTGGCGATGTCGAGCAGCCGTGTCAGCGATGCGTGGTCCTCCCCACGCGCGAGGGCGATCATCCCGGCCTGGAACTCGGCGTCCAGGTGCCGCTCCTGATCGTCGATCGCGGCCGCGATCTCGAGCACGCGGTCGTTCAGCCGCGACGATTCGTCGAAGTTGGCCGCATCGAACTCCGTCAGGCTCAAGAAGCTCAGGAGATCGGCCCGGACCTCGTCGGCGACCCGGCCGGGGATCGTTGCATCGAGCTCGGCGAGACCGCTCGCCATGACCCCACGGCGGCCGTCGACGGTCCCGAGACCCATCTTGCGTTCCCCGGCGGCGATGTCGATGAGCATCCCCGCGGCCTCGGCGACGCGGCCCGCCTCGAGGAACTGGCGCCGCGCCTCATGTGCGGCCGCGACGGCCTCGGGGAGGCGTTCGATCGCACTACCGGCCCGCGACAGCGATCGATGCAGCTCGGCCCGATCGCCCGCGGACAGGGTGCTCGGCATGTTGTCGACCGCCCGCTCGTACAGCTCGAACGCTTCGTGGCGTGCGGAGACGCGGCCAGCCTCCTGAGCGCCGGACATGGAGGCCTGAAAGGCCTCAGGGCGCAGCCCGGCCTGCTCGTAATGGCGTGAGGCGTGCGCGACGTTCGAGGCCTCGAGGGCCATGACGAACTCGGCAGCCTGGGCATGGAAGCGGCGCTTCAGCGAGGGGGGCACATCGCCGTAGATGGCGTCCCGGAGCAGCTGGTGGCGGAAGTCGTAGTAGCCGGTGTCGATGTAGTCGAACGGATGCAGGATCGCGGCATCGACGAGGGCCTGGATCGACGGCTCGAGCTCCTGTGGCGCCAGCCCCACGACCCCCGCGAGGGCATCGGGCGTGAAGCAGCGCCCGATGACGGCGCCGGCCCGGGCGACGAGGCGAACCTCGTCCGGGAGGCGCGACACGCGTGCGAGGACGGCCCCGCCGATCGTGTCAGGTACGTGCGCTTCACGGATCGACCGGCCGTCGGTCAGCGCGTCCGCCGGCAGTGCGGCGAGCAGCTCTTCGATGTGCAGGGGGATCCCGTTGGTTCGCTGGTGGACGGCCTCGACAACTTCGCGCGGCGCCGGGAGCTCGCCGCCGCGGATCAGGGTGATGGCCGTTCCGGTCTCGTCGATCGTGAGGCGGCGGAGCCGGACCTCCTCGGCGTGGCGCTGGCTGAGGAGCCGCGAACGCCATTCCCGATGAATCGTGTCGGCCGGAAACTCGTCCGCGCGATACCCGCCGCGGAGAAGCAAGGGCACCTCGTCGACATGGCGGGCGATCTCGCCGATCACCTCCAGGCTCATCTCGTCGGCCCAGTGCAGATCGTCGAAGAGGAGCAACGACGGTCGGTCGATCGCCTCGAGGATGCGGTCGGCGGCCGCGCGCACGATCACCCGCCGGGCTCCCAGGGCGTCCCCTGCAGAGCGCTGCTCGATCTCGAGAAGGTCCTCGCGAAGCGACCCCCAGGCGTCGTTGCCGCGCATCCCGACGGCCATCTCGTGGATGGAGGCCAGGGGCACCTGCCGGTCCTGCGGAGCGACCGCGCCGCCGTCGACACGCAGTCCCGCGGCCTCGGCCTTGCGGATCGCGGCGCGATTGACGCGGGTCTTGCCGAGTCCAGCCTGTCCTGCCAGGAACAGGGCATGGCCGCGGCCCTGGGACGCCTCGCGGATGAGCTCGTCGATCTGGACCAGGAGGTCGTCGCGACCGAGGATCACCGGGCAGAGCATCGAGCGGGTCGCCGTCATCAGAGCCTCCGAGCCTGGCGCCTGCCATCCGAGTCGGGCGTGGATTGACGGGCGACATCGAGCCTGCAGCGCAGTCTAGGGATCGAATCAAGACCGGCCATCGGTCGGATGACCGATGGGCCCCGCTCTGTGTCGACAGAAGCGCCAGCCCCGCGGGCGCCGGGGCATACTCCGAGCGTGCTTCCCCTCGAGACGATCCGAGAGGCGCCCAAGGTCCTGCTGCACGACCACCTCGACGGCGGTCTTCGGCCCTCGACGGTGGTCGACCTGGCGCGCGAGTTCGGCTATGACAAGCTGCCCACGACTGATCCGGACGAGCTGGCGCTCTGGTTCCGGCGTGGCGCGGACCGCAAGTCCCTCGAGCTCTACCTCGAGACGTTCGAGCACACGGTGGGCGTCCTCCAGGAGCGCGACGCGATCATCCGGGTTGCGGCCGAGTGCGCCGAGGACCTGGCCGCCGATGGCGTTGCATATGCCGAGGTCCGCTACGCGCCGGAGCTGTCGACCGAACGCGGGCTGACCCTCGACGAGGTCATCGAGGCCAACATCGAGGGCTTCCGGATCGGGACCGAGCGTGCGGCCGCCAACGGCAACCCGATCGCCATGCGGATCCTGGTGACGGCGATGCGCCAGGCGGCGCGGTCCGTCGAGGTCGCGGAGGCCGCAGTCCGCTGGCGCGATGCCGGGGTCGTCGGGTTCGACATCGCCGGACCCGAGGCCGGCTACCGCCCGACGCGCCACCTCGAGGCCTTCGACTACATCCGCCACGAGAACTTCCACATCACGATCCACGCGGGCGAGTCGTTCGGCCTGCCATCGATCTGGGAGGCCCTCCAGTTCTGTGGCGCCGAGCGACTCGGCCACGGCGTCCGGATCGTCGACGACATCCGGGTCTTGGCGGACGGCGAGGTCGAGCTCGGCCGGCTCGCAGCCTTCGTCCGCGACCGGCGGGTACCGCTCGAGATGTGCCCGACCTCGAACGTCCACTCCGGCGCGGTGGCGTCCATCGAGGATCACCCGTTCGACCTCCTGCGGCGGTTGCGGTTCCGGGTCACGGTCAACACCGACAACCGCCTGATGTCGAACGTCAGCCTGTCGGGCGAGCTCGCCGCCCTAGACGCGGCCTTCGAGCTCGGCCTCGGCGAGATGGAATGGCTGACGCTGAACGCCATGAAGTCGGCCTTTGCCCCGTTCGACGAGCGCCTGCGGCTCATCAACGCGGTGATCAAGCCGGGCTACGCCCGCCTCCGCGACGCCGCGGTGCGGGTGGCGACCTCGGCGCGCTAGGCGACGACGTCGGGCCGCTTGTACGGGCCCGTCACGACGACCTCGCCCTCGGCCTCGTAGGGCTCTGCGCCCGTGCCCTTGACCTTGTAACGGTGATGGACCTCGGTCGCACCGGCCGAGAGCATCGCGTTGACCGGGCAGTACTTGAGCGCCGAGAGCTCGATGCAGCGCCGGATCGCGGCTTCCTGGACGCCGGGTCCCTCGACGTCATGGGTGACGTCGACGCGGGTGAGGACCTGGGGATACTCGTCCCGCTGGATCGCCTCGACGTGCACCCGGTAGCGGGTCATGTCCTGGCGTTTCTTCAGCGCAATCGCAACCACGTCCATCGCGCTGCACGCCGCGAGGCTCACCGTCAGCGTCTCGACCGGGCTCAGCTCACCCTTCGCGATGACGTCGCCATAGACGATCGTCCGCTTGGTGCCCGTCGTCGCGACGAAGCGATTCCCGCCCTCGTGCTCGAGCGTCGCCGTCCGGAGCTTCGTCATCGGCCCGATCCTAGTCGCCGGCTCCCGCCACCGCGGGCTCGGCGCCGTGCGGCCGGCGTGACGATCCGGTTTGGGCGTGGCCGTTGCCGTCGCCCGGCGGCCCGTGGCCGTCCTCGGGCGGTGACTCGAACTGCTCGCGGTAGAGCGTTGCATACAGACCGCCGCGGGCCAGGAGCTCGGCGTGGGTCCCGCGCTCGACGATCCGGCCGCCGTCGTAGACGAGGATCCGGTCCGCCCGGAGGATCGTCGACAGCCGGTGGGCGATCGCGATCGTCGTCCGCCCGCGCTCGAGGCGCTCGAGCGCGGCCTGGATGAGGCGCTCGCTGACGGTGTCGAGCGCCGACGTCGCCTCGTCGAGGATGAGGATCCGGGGGTCCTTGAGCAGGACCCGGGCGATCGCGACCCGCTGCTTCTCGCCGCCCGAGAGCTTGTAGCCGCGCTCGCCGACGATCGTGTCGTAGCCGTCGGGCAGCTCCATGACGCGGTCGTGGATCGCCGCGGCCCGAGCCGCGGTCTCGAGCTCGGCCTGGGTCGCGCCCGGCTTGGCATAGAGGAGGTTCTCGCGGACGCTGGCATGGAACAGGTACGTCTCCTGGGTCACGAAACCAACCGCCCGGCCGAGGGAGACGAGCGTCAGCTCGCGAACGTCCGTGCCCTCGAGCTCGACCGAGCCGGCCTCGACGTCGTAGAGCCGGGGGATGAGGTACGTCGTCGTGGTCTTGCCCGAGCCGGACGGCCCGACGAGGGCCACGAGCTCGCCCGGCGACGCTTCGAAGTCGATGTCCCGCAGCCCGAACGGCAGGTTCTCGACCGCAACGGGTTGGAGGTCCGGCTCCAGCGGGGCGCCGGGCGCCGTGTCAGCCTCGTCCGCGCCCGCGAGCCCCGGCTCGACGGGCGCCACCGTGCGCGCAACGGCCGGATAGCTGAAGTCGACGTGGCGGAACCGGATGCGACCGCGCACGGGCTCGGCGTCGACGTCGATGGCATCGGGCGCGTCGACGATCGCGGGCTGCATCTCGAGGTACTCGAAGATCCGGTCGAAGAGGGCGAGGGCGCCCTGGATCTCGACCTGGATGTTCAGCAGCTGGCCCATCGGGAAGAACAGCCGCGACTGGAGGGTGGTGAAGGCGACGATGTCACCGATCGTGGGTGCGCTCGGCTCATGATTGATGGCGAGCCAGCCGGCGAGCCAGTACACGAACGCCGGGGTGATCGAGAAGATCGTCCCGACGATCATGAAGAACCACCGCCCCACCATCGCCTGGCGGATCTGGAGCGCGGCCAGGCGGCGGTTCAGGGCGCCGAAGCGTTCGTTCGCGGCAGATTGCTGGCCGAAGGTCTTGGTGAGCAGCATCCCCGAGACGGACAGGGTCTCCTGGGTCACCGCGGACATCTCCGCGAGCGATTCCTGGGTGAGCGTCGCGACGGTCCGGCGGACCTTGCCGACGCGGAACGTCAGGTACATGAAGAACGGCAGGACGCCCAGCGACAGCGCCGTCAGGCGCCAGTCGATGAGGATCATCACGATGATCGTGCCGATGACGATCGCGAGGTTCGAGGCGACCGACGCGGCGGTGTCGGTCACGACGCCCTGGATGCCACCGACGTCGTTCGCGAGGCGGCTCTGGATCTCGCCGGTCTTCGTTTCGGTGAAGAACCGCAGCGGCATCTGCTGGAGATGGCCGTAGAGCGCGGCCCGGAGGTCCTGCATGACCCGCTGGCCCACGAGGTTGTTGAGGTAACTCTGGCCGACGCCCACGAGGCCGGACACGATCGGGACCAGGATCATCAGGCCGACGTAGAGGTTGAGCTTTCCGAAGTCTCGGCTCGGCAGGGCGTCGTCGATCAGGAGCTTCAGCAGGAGCGGGTTGATCACGCCGAGGAGGCTCGTCGCGATGATCGCGACGAGGACGACCGCGATCTGCTTCCGGTACGGCCCGAAGAACACCAGGATCCGGCGCACGGTGTGGGCGCGCCGCTCGGGCGACACGGGCGCCGTGGTCGCGAGGCTGGGCCCGAGGCGGTGGCTGCCGCGGCCGAAGGTCATGCGGGGATGCGCGCTCTGGAGCGGCCTACCACGCCGTCAGCGTGCTCGCCTCGGCGATGCCCTGGGCCTCGAGCCAGCGCTCGGCATCGATGGCGGCCTTGCAGCCGTCACCGGCCGCGGTGACCGCCTGGCGGTAGCGGTGGTCGTGGACATCGCCGGCGATGAAGATGCCATCGACCTTCGAGCCGGTCTCGCCGACGACCTCGAGGTAGTCCTTCGCGTCGACGTCGAGCCAGTCCCGGAAGACCGTGGTGTTGGGCCGGTAGCCGATGGCGATGAACAGGCCGCCGACCGGCAGCTCGCGGGTCTCGCCCGTGTCGGTGTCGCGAAGGCGCAGGCCGCGGACCTTCTCGTCGCCGAGGACCTCGTCGACGGCGGTGTTCGTCTGGATGGTGATCTTGGGGTGGGCCTTCGCCCGGTCGAGCATGATCTTGCTGGCCCGGAACGCCTCGCGGCGATGGAGCAGGTGTACCTTCGAACCGAAGCGCGTCAGGAAGAGCGCCTCCTCGAGGGCCGTGTCGCCGCCACCGACGACGGCGATCTCCTGGTCGCGAAAGAAGAACCCGTCGCACGTCGCGCAGGCCGACACGCCGCGGCCCCGGAGCCGCTCCTCGCTCGGCAGGCCTAGCCACAGGGCCGAGGCGCCGGTTGCCACGATGACCGCCTGGGCGCGGTACTCGACGCCGCGGGCCCACACCCCGAACGGCCGGGACGAGAAGTCGACGCGATCGACGTCGACGTCGACGATCTGGCTGCCGAAGCGCTCCGCCTGGGCCCGGAACGCGGCCATGAGATCGGGCCCCTGGATCCCGTCCGGGAAGCCCGGGTAGTTCTCGACGTCGCTCGTGAGCATGAGCTGGCCGCCGGGGGTCGTGCCGGCAAGGACGATCGGCTCGAGGTTGGCCCGGGCGCCGTAGATGGCAGCGGTGAGGCCCGCCGGGCCGGAGCCGATGATCAGGAGCTTCGTCTCGGTTCGGCCGGGCGCGCCGCCGCCGAACGTCGGGCCACCGGTTGACGGGACGGGCGGGGTCGCGACGGGCGATGCGAGGTCCAGGCCGCCGAGCATCGCCAGGGACATCGGCTCGGGCACCTGGAGACCGGGCGCCGCGGCGAGCTTGTCGCCGGAGAAGTCGATCGACAGTCCGCCGAACGGGTTCGCGGGAGCCTTGTCAGTGCCGTCGGTGGCGTGGCCGTCGCCGTTGCGGCTGTCGTCAGTCATCGCTCGTATCGTACCATGTTGCGCATACCCCCCGGGGGTATCGCGCGTGCTCGATCCTCACGGTTCAGGCGGACCGCAGCTGCGGGAAGACCTTGGAGCCGAGGACCTCCAGCCTGGCCGTGTCGTGGACGGCGGGGACGCTCATGAGGACGTGGTCGACGCCGACGTCGCCAAGCTCCCCGAACCTCTGGACGAGCTGTTCGGGTGTCGTTCGTCCGCCGGCCCCGGTGGGGCTGACATCGGCATCGAGCAGGGTCGTGATCTCGATCTCGTCGATCGACCGGCCGATCGTTTCGCAGTGGCCACGGAGGACGCCGATCTTGTGGTGAATTGACACCGGGTTGCCCCAGCCGACGTTGCACGCGTCGCCGTACTGGGCGACCAGGCGCAGCGTTTTCTGCTCGCCGCCGCCGCCGATCATGATCGGCACGCGCGGTCGCGAGATGGACTGGGGCGAGTTCATGAGCCGTGTCGCCTGATAGTGGCGGCCCTCGAAGGCGGCTTCGGTGCCGCGCTCGCCGTGCCACATCTCGTGGGCCATCCGGAGCGTCTCCTCGAGCATCTCGAACCGGACGCCGAGCGGCGGGAACGGGAAGCCGAGGCCGCGCGACTCGGATTCGTTCCAGGCCGCTCCGATCCCGAACCAGGCCCGGCCGCCGGAGAGGACGTCGAGGGTCGTCGTCGACTTGATCCACAGCCCCGGGAGGCGGTAGTGGATCCCGCCGACCATCAGGCCGAGGCGGGCCCGTTTCGTCACGGCCGCCATGAAGCCGAGGGCGGTCATCCCCTCGAGCATCGGGTCCTCCGCGGGTCCGACGCCCCGGATCTGGAAGAAATGGTCCATGACCCAGATCGAATCGAAGCCGACCTCATCGGCGGTCCGAACGACGCGTTCGAAGGTCGGCCCGAGCTCCGGTGTTCCGCCGGGCCACGTGAACGAGTCGATCTGGATGCCGAACTTCATGATGTCTCCTCGGGCCTGCGGATCAACGGAACAGGTCGTACGACTCGGGCATCAGGACCTCGCGGATGGAGCCCTCGGCCCGGGTGAACGTGGCGCCACGTACGAGCGCGACCGGCCGGCCGCCGATCTTGCCGAAGCCGAGCTCCGCTGCCGAGGCGACCTCATCGGCCACGGCCCGGATCGTGGACTTCATCACCCGCCCGTCGTGATCCGGCGTGCCCCGCAGGTCATCCAGCGGCGCGAGGCCCGAGACGCCGATCGCGACGTCGACGATGCCCCACCGCCACGGCCGCCCGAACGAGTCCGACACGATGACCGGGACGTCCAGACCGTGGCGCGTTCGGACGGCCGCCCGGATCGCGGCGGCCGAAGCGTCCGGGTCGCGCGGGAGGAGGGTCACGATCGAGCCGCTCGCCGGCCCGACGTTCGAGGCGTCGACCCCGCCATTCGCGCAGACGAAACCGTGCGGCGTCACGGTGATCAGGACGCCGTGCTCCATCCGCACGACGCGCTTCGCCTCGCGCAGGACGACCTCGAGCTGGCGGGGATCGCGGTCCCACTTCGCGGCGAACTCGACGGCCTCCGGGCGAGGCGTGACCGTCGTCAGGTCGACGATCGCGCCCTCCGCCTTCGAGACGACCTTCTGGGTCACCACGAGGACGTCGTCATCGCGGAGTGGCAGCGCGCCGGGGGTCTGGTCGAGCGCGCGCAGGATCGCGGCCGCGAGGTCGTCGCCCGGCGCGATCTCCGGGATGCCCTCGAGCGCCAGGATCTCGACTCGACCGGCGTCCACTGACCCGCTCAATGCCGCGCGGGTTGCGCGGATCGATCAGCCACGGTCGCCAGCTGGCCCGAGCGCGGCCGCCGCGACGAGGAGGTCGGCGGGCGTGTCGACGTCGAGCGAGAGCGGCCCGTCCAGCTCGACCGGCATGGCGCCGGCGGCGATCGCGGCCCGGCGATGGGCGGCCCGGCTCGCGTCGCCGAACGCGGGATCGATGATCCCGGGCGGCGAGAGCAGGAGCGCGTTCGTGCCAAGTCCGTGGCGATCCGTCACGAGCGCGACGATGCCCTGCGGCCGCGTCGCGCCGAGGGGATCGGCGACGCGGGCAACCACGGCGGTCGCCTCGGCCACGAGGGCATCGATCGCCGCGGCGGTCACGTTCGGCAGGTCGGCCGGGAGCACGAGGACGGCGGTCGCGCCGCGGGCCAGCGCCACGGAGCGCGCCGCGTCGATCGCCTCGTTGAGGCCCGGCAGTCGCTCGACGAGCCCGACAGCATGGTGCGCGTGGGCGAGGCCGGCCACCTCGGGGTCCTTCGTGACCACCACGGTGCCCTCGATCGATGCCGCATCGCGTGTCGCGATCAGCGTCCGTCGGAGCATCGCCTCGGCGAGCTCGCTGCGTGAGGCGGCGTCGAGGTCCGGCCCGAGCCGGGTCTTGGCCGTCGCCAGGCCGCGCATCGGCACGACGGCCCAGGTTCGTTCGAAGCTCGCGCCGCGGCCGGAGTCCACGACGTCGATGCTACGTCCGGTCCGCGCGCCGAGCCGCGGCGGCCGCGCCGAGCACCTCGCGGGCGAGGCGCTCCCGGGCCGCGTCGTCGGTCATGAGCGTGTCGGCGACGACCGCGCGGAGGCCGAGTGCCTCGACGCCGGGCGCGAGGGCCTCGTCCACCCGATCGAGGACGAACACGTCTGCCAGGCCGGTGTACTGCCGGGCCACGCCGAGCGCGCTGACCTCGTAACCGAGCGAGCGAAGCATTCGATCGGCCGGTCCCTTGACCGCCCGGCCGCCGATGATCCCCGACACCGCGACCACCGGCGCGCCGTCGCCGCGGGCCGTCTGGAGCGCCGCCTCGATGCCCGGCACCGCGAGGATCGGCTGCACGGAGACGAAGGGATTCGACGGCCCGATGACGATCGCCTCGGCGGCGGCGAACGCCGCGAGCACCTCCGGCGTGGCAGTCGCGTCCTCCGCGCCGGCGAAGCGGAGGTCGAGGACCTCCGGCTCCTGGTGCAGCCGGACGAAGTAGTCCTGGAACTCCAGCCAGCCGTCGCTGGTGAGCACCTCGGTGCGGACCGCCTGGTCGGTCATCGGCAGAAGCTGGGCTCGAACGGCCAACGCCCGCTGGAGATCACGGGCGACATCGGTCGGTCGGTCGCCGGCCCGAATGCGCCGCGTCCGGACGAGATGGGTGGCCAGGTCGCGATCACCGAGCCGGAACCAGGTCTCTTCACCGTATCGATCAAGCATCTCGGCGTTGGCGAACGTCTCGCCGGCGATGCCCCAGCCCCACTCGGGGTTGTCGATCCCGGCGAGTGTGTACATGACCGTGTCGTGATCCGGCGAGACGAGCAGGCCGTGGCGATCGAGGTCGTCAGCGGTGTTGACCACCACCGCGAGGCCGTCGTCGAGCACGGCCTGGAGGCCATGGGCGAGGCGCGCCCCGCCGACGCCGCCGGCGAGCAGGACGACGCGTTCGAGGGTCGGGGGCATGCCCGCCATGACGGCCGAGCGTCCCTCGCGGCCTATGCGACCGCTACGCCGAGGAGCGCGGCGACCTCGGGCATCCGGTCGATCGTCTCGCGGTCGTACGGCGCCGGCATCCGGACGATGACCGTCGAGAAGCCGAGGTCCAGATATGGCCGGATCGCGTCGGCCACGAGGTCAGGAGAGCCGAGCAGATGGGGGACCGTCCCGGCGTGGGTTGCGCCGTTCGAGGTGATCAGTCGATCCCAGGCGGCGATGGCGTCGGCCTCGGCGTCGCGGATGACGATCGGGAAGCTGATCGTCTTCTCGATCGTCGCCGGGTCACGGCCGATGTCGGCGCAGTGCTCCTCGAGGATCCGGACCCGCTCAACGACCTCGCCGACGTAGCCACTCGTGTTCCAGGCGTCGGCGTGGCGGGCGACGGTCCGAAGCGTCTTCCGCGGTCCGTGGCCGCCGACGAGCATCGGCAGGTGAGCCTGGAGCGGCACCGGCCGGCACATCGCGTCGACGAAGTGGTAGCGCGGCCCGTCGTGGGTCACGGTCTCGCCATCGAGCAAGCGGCGGATCAGGCCCGCCGATTCCTCGAGCCAGTCGAGCCGCCGTCCCACGGTCTCGCCGAACTCGATCCCGAATGCCTCGTGCTCCCGCTCGAACCACGCTCCGCCCAGGCCGAGCACGGCCCGGCCGCCGGAGATGTGGTCCACGGTCGTGGCGAGCTTCGCCGTCAGGCCCGGGTTACGGAAGGTGTTCGCGCCGACCATGAGCCCCACCCGGACCCGGCTCGTCAGCGCGGCCAGCGCCGCGATCGAGGTCCAGCCCTCCAGGATCGCCTGGTCGGACGGACCCACGATCGACATGAGGTGGTCCCAGACCCACACCGAATCCCAGCCGGCCGCCTCGCCCGCGAGCGCCGCGTCGCGAAGGGCGGGCCAGGTGGTCGACTGCGACCACGGCAGCAGCCCGAACCGGAGGGGCGGCACCTCAGTCGTCCTCGAGGTGATCGTGGATTCGAACGATCCGGATCAGGAACGTGACGCGTTGCTGGCTTCGGAAGGCGGCGATCGACAACTCGGAGGCGTCGCCGTAGCGATGCGCGAGCGCCACGATGTCGTCACGGGCCTGCTCGACGTCCTCGACGACCTCGTCGACGAGCCCCGTGATCCCGACCCAGCGATTCGGGTCCTGGCCCCAGAAGACCGCCAGGTTCGCCCGCGGGTCGCGCTTGAGGTTCGCCGGCCAGCGGCGGCCCTCGCGGGAGTTGACGAGGATCCGGCCGTCGGGCTCGAGCTGGTACCAGATGACCGCCTGGTTCGGCGCGCCCTCGGGCCCGACCGTCGCCAGCGACGCGAAGTGCACGTCCTCGAGGAAGTCGCGCACGCGGTCGCTCAGCTCGGTAGCACCGGGGTTGGGCACGGGCCGATGGTAGGCGGAATCCGCGCCGGCGCCGCGAGTCGCCAGGGTCGTCAGCGCAGGCGCTCGCCGGCCTCGATCGGGATGTCCAGGCGGTTCTCCGGGGGCGCCAGCGGGCACGACCAGACGGGATCGAAGGCGCACGACGGGTGGAACGCGAAGTTGAAGTCGAGGATCAGGCGCCCATCGGGCTCAGCCCCGAGGTCCGCGCTCTTGGCGGTGTCGAGGAGGTACCGCCCGGCCGCGTAGGTCGCATCGCCATTCGTGGTGTCGCGGAACGGCAGGAAGAGCCCACCCGCGTAGCCGGCCATCCAGTAGATCGCGAGTCGCCGCGAGCCCGCCGCGAACGGCAGCTCCACCCATCCGATCCGCCGGAAGTCGAGGGCCTCGCCGACGCTCATCGGGAGCTGGAGGGTCAGGCCAGGCATCGTCGAGAGGCGGACCCCGTGGCCTGGATCGTCCGCCTCATCGAGGAGGGCGGCACGCATCCGGAGCGCGGGATCGTACGGCCAGTGCCGCGCGCGGAACGCGCCGCGCGCCGTGGCGGGGACCGGTGAGTGGGAATGCGTCCGGAAGAGCTCCTCGCGGACGTCGCGCCAGCGCTGCCAGGCAGCCTCCGGGTCCGTCGCCACGGTGGCGCGGACCTCGGCGTACAGGTCGGCGATCCGGCGCCGCCAATCCGCCAGCCCGAGGCGGTCATCGGCGCTTCCGGGCTCGGGGTGGCTCATCGGGCGCATCGTAGCCGAGGCGGGGGTCGGGCCTGAAGCAGCGAGAACCCGAAGCCGGCCAGGACCCGAAGCCGACTAGAATCGGGGCGCGCCCGCCGCTCGGCCTCGGACGATGGCCCCGAACGCGCGGCGCCCCGAGGAGGCACGGTCGATGGCGGACCAGGCGGAGATCGGCGTCTTCGGTGGCTCGGGCTTCTACTCGCTGCTCGAGGACGTCCGCGAGGTCAAGGTCGACACCCCGTACGGTGCCCCCTCGGACTCGTTCTTCCTCGCGTCCGTCGCCGGGCGGAAGGTCGCGTTCCTGCCGCGGCACGGGCGCCGCCACTCGATCCCGCCGCACAAGATCAACTACCGGGCGAACGTCTGGGCGATGCGCTCGCTGGGCGTGCATGCCGTCATCTCACCGTGCGCCGCGGGCTCCCTCCAGCTCCACGTGAAGCCCGGAGACTTCGTGGTCTCGGACCAGTTCGTCGATCGGACCGACGGCCGGCCGCACACGTTCTACGACGGGCCGATCGTGACCCATCTCTCCTCGGCCGAGACCTACGACCCGGTCCTCCGACAGCTCGCGATCGAGACGATCCGCGACCACGGCATCGAGGTCCACGAGGCGGGCACGGTCGTCGTCATCGAGGGCCCGCGCTTCTCGACCAAGGCCGAATCGAAGTGGTTCAGCGACGCCGGCTGGGAGGTCATCAACATGACCCAGTACCCCGAGGCGTGGCTCTGCCGCGAGCTCGGGATGGCCGTCGTCAACATCGCCCTCATCACCGATTACGACGCCGGCGTCCACGAGGGCACCGAGGCGGTGGACGCCCAGAGCGTCCTCGAGGTCTTCGCCCAGAACGCCGAGCGCATCCAGAAGGTCGTCCTCGACCTGATCGGCCGGATGCCGGCGGATCTCGAGGCCCTCGGCGCGCGCGACGCGCTCGGCCCGACGCGCGGCGACGGCCATGTCGTCTCGATCGAAGACGTCCGCCTGTTCGAAACGGGGCTGTAGCCGATGATCACCGGGACGCCGGTGGGGCGAGTCGAGCGCAAGGCGCAGCCGAGCACCCGAGCGAGCGGACTGCGACGTCCGTGAGCGAGGGGCCGCAGGCTGCAACGCCGCGATCGGCCGCTCCGGCGGCAGACCTCCCCATTGGAGTTGCCATCGGCACGATTGGCGCGACCCCAGAGTGGTGGCTCGCGAGCGCGCGGCGGCTCGAGGCGGCCGGGTATCGGGCGATCTGGTCCTGGGATCACTTCGTGGGTGGCGGCGACAAGACGGTCCCGGTCGTGGAGCAATGGACGATTCTCGCGGCGGCGGCCGGGGCGACGAGCCGGATCCGGATCGGGACGTTCATCACCAACGTCATGAATCGCCACCCCGCGGTCGTGGCGCGGATGGCCGGGACGCTGCAGGCGGCGAGCGGCGGCCGGCTGACCGTCGGGATCGGGATCGGCGGCAACGTCGCGGAGCATCGGGCCTACGGCATCGATTTTCCGGAGGTCGCGGAGCGGGCGGCGCGACTCGAGGAGGCGATCGCGGTCATCAAGGCCCTCTGGACCGGCGGGCCGGTCACGCGCCCGAGCATGTACTACCCGCTCGAGGCCGCGAACGCTTTCCCCGTTCCCGACCCCGCGCCGCGGCTCCTCGTCGGCGCCGCATCGCCACGGGGGCTTCGGATCGCCGCTCACGGGGCCGACGGCTGGGCCGCCGAGATCGGCGACTTCGAGCGGCTCCTGCCGGTCTACCTCGACGCCCTCGCCGCCGAGGGCAGGACACGCCGCGACGCCTGGATCGCCGTCGGGTTCGGGACCGGCAAGAGCGGCCAGGACGCCCTGACCGGCAGCCCCTGGATCGATGCGCCGCGCGAGACGTGGCAGCGCTACGCCGAGGCAGGAGCCGACGAGGTGGTCGTCCCCGCGCGAACGACGGCCGACGTCGAGGCCCTGGTCGGGGCGACGGACCGGTGGTGAGGGCCGCGACAGGAAGGGCCGCGACCTCGATCGTGGCACCATCGAGCCGATGACCCAGCCCTCACTGCCGCTGGCCGCCATGCCCGCCGGCGGTCCGGTGGCCGCCCCGCCGGCGCTCGAGCCGACGCATCCGTGCATCCGCTGCGGACGGCCGGTGGCCGATCCCACCGCCGGGCTGTGCGAGACATGCAATCCGCTCGAGCTCGCCCAGCCGTCGGCCACCCAGGTCCATGGCATCGCCGCTTTCGGGATCGTCTTGTTCGTCGTCGTCCTGGCCGTGGCGGCGCATGCCGCCCTCGCGGGCACCGGCCCCTTCAACGGCACCGTCCTCGGTGTCGCGCCGGCGAACGGCGGCCTCGAGGTCACGCTCACGGTCCACAACGCCGGCACGAAAGCCGGCGCCACGACGTGCCGGATGACGGGAGCCGGGCAGCCCGTCGGGCCGAGTGGCGACCTCGTGCAGACGCCGCCGGTCCCCGCGGGCTCGGACCTGACGTTCACGACGTTCGTCAGCCAGCTCGGCACAAGGCCGATCAGCGTCATCGTCGATTGCGTGTCGCCGTAGCCGCGGTGACCGCCGCCCCCGCCGGATCCGAAGCGAATGCCGCTGCCCGTGGCGATCGCGCGGCCGAGCTGGCCTTCGCCGTCGAGCTTGCGGTCCGCGCCGGCGCCCTCCAGATGGAGCGCTACGAGCGGCTCGAGCAGATCGAGCACAAGTCGGCGAAGGACGTCGTCACCGAGGTGGATCACCTCAGCGAGGCGCTGATCCTCGACGGCATCCGGGCGATGTTCCCGGGCGATGCGCTGCTGGCCGAGGAGACCGGCAGCCATGACGCGAAGGCGGGCCACACGCCGACCTCCGGCATCGGCCGGGCCTGGGTCGTCGATCCCCTCGACGGCACGATCAACTACGCCAACGGCATCCCGTTCTTCTGCGTCTCGATCGCCCTCGTCGAAGCCGGCCGGCCGGTCGTCGGGGTAATCCACGATCCGACCCGCAACGAGACCTTCGCGGCGACCCACGGCGGTCGAGCGACGCTCAACGGCCGGGCGCTGACGCCATCCGCGAAGGACAAGCTGTCCGATTTCGTCGTGTCGATGGCCCTCTCCGGACGCGCCGTCGCCACGCGCGCCCGGACGGTCCGCAAGGCCGTCCGCGTGTCCCGTTCGATGGGCTCGGCCGCGCTGGCGCTCGCCTACGTGGCCAACGGCCGCTTCGACGCGATGATCCAGCAGGGCGGCCTCTCGACGTGGGATATCGCCGCGGCCGGCCTCATCGCCGAGGTCGCCGGCGCGGTCGTCACCGACCTCGCCGGCGGGCCGTGGTTCGACGTCGGCCGCGGCCCGAAGACGATCGGCCTGATTGCGGCGCCGTCAGCGCATCACCCGGAGTTGCTGCGGCTCGTCAACGGCGCCTGACCAGGCGCGACGGCGGCAACGTGGCCGTGGGTGAGCTCCTCGGTGATCGCCAGGCGCAGGGCGGCGTAGGCGACGAGGTCGACGACGAGGCCCCCGAGACCCGCGAGCTCCGAGCGATAGAAGACGAACACCTGGGTGATGAGGATCCAGACGAGGATGCCGCGCATGAACCAGCGGTAGGCCTCGATCCGGGAGCTCGGCAGCGTCAGCACCCCCACGCCGACGAGGACGGCGCCGGCGATCGTCGAGCCGAGCTCCGCCAGCACCACGAACCCGGCGTCGCTGGGGTTGCCGCTGGCAATGACGACGGTCGTCACCCCGCCGACCGCCAGGACCGCGTAGACGACCACCGCGATCGTCAAGGCCCGGTCGGCCCAGTCATTCGCCATGAGCCGGGTGTAGGCCTGAGACACGCGACGACGGACGATCGTGAACGGGCTGGGGTGCTCCTTCTCGCCGGGCAGGCTGTCGAGGTACTCGCGGAGCAGCTTCGTGTGCGGGCTGTCGGGCCGGGCGAGCGACAGCATCCTCGCGATGCGGGCGCGTTCGTCCGGTTCGAGGCGCTCGCCAGACGTGGCCGCGAGCTGGTGAAGGGCGTTCGCCACCGCCTCGTCCGTTGTGAGCCGCCGGCGGCCGACGAGGACCCGCACGACGAGGAACGCGATCACGAACAGGACGTAGATCAGCGCGACCGCCGGCCGGAAGAAATAGTCGTTGTCGGCCGTGACGAACTTCCCGATCTCGTCGATGAACGTCCCGAACCCGAGGCCGGCGATGACCGAGGCAGCATGCTGGACGGAGCGATCGAGGAAGGCGAGCAGCAGCTGGATCGCGAGGAGCATGAGCAGGCCGCCCCAGAGCATGTGGGCAATGTGCAGCCCGTTCGTGCCGATCTGCGGGTAGCCGGTCACCGCGAGGAAGAACCGGATCCCGAGGAACGACGCGACCGCGGCCACGAAGAAGCTCTCGAAGAGCAGCGGCGCCTCGGCGTTGCGGGTGAGTCGCCGAGTCAGACGAGCGAGCATCCGCGGGAGCATACGGCCCTACGATTCGGCGATGCCGAGCGCCGCGCCTCGCCGGGTCACCGCGTCCGGACTCGATGCCCTTCAGCTCGTCACCGAGCTGCTCCAGCGCGCCCGCCTCGCTGATTCGGACGCGGGGCTGTGGGAAGCCGCCGACTTCCAGTGGTGGTGGCGAACGCCCCGGCGATCCGATGCGATGGAGCAATGGTTCTGGTTCGATGACCGGGGACCGGTCGCCGCGGTCATGCTCACGGACTGGGTCAAGCTCTGGGGCTGCGACCCGATCCTCCTGCCCCGTCTCGGGTCCGATGTCGTGGATCTGATCTGGCGGGCCGCGATCGAGCGGGCCGCCGCCCCCGAGCTGCGCGGCGAGCCGGTCGAGACGATGGTCCGAGATGACGACGACCTCGCGGAGCGGCAGCTCACGCCGGCAGGCTTTCGCCCGACGGACGATCGAGGTGGCATGACGTGGATGGCCGCCGAGGATCGACCCTCGGTCGACTCGCTGCCGTCCGGCTTCACGCTCATCGATCGGGCGTCCGACCCGGCCGATCGGCACTGGCTGACGCGCCGCTCGGGTCCGGACGCCGAGTCTCGCCTCCGCCAGGTGTCCCTCTACGACCCCTCGCTCGACCTCGCGATCCGGGCGCCGGAGGGCTCGATCGCCGGGTACGCCCTCTTCTGGATCGACCCGGTGACCCACGTCGGCCTGCTCGAGCCGATGCGCGTCGAGGAGCAATGGCAGCGGCGGGGTCTCGCGCGCTCGCTCATCGCCCATGGCCTCGATCGTCTGGCCCGCAAGGGTGCAACGCGCATGAAGGTGTGCTGGGGTTCACCACCTGGTCACGCGCTGTACCTCGGAGCCGGCTTTCGCGAGTCGGCGACCACCACCTCGTATCGCCGCGAGGCCGGCCGCACGACGTCGCCCGATGTGCCCCTATCGTCCTCCGGTCGGCGTCAGTAGCGGAGGCTGGTCGTGCAGCTCATCAACACCAACGGAATGGCGTTCATCGGACCCGGGTCAGAGTGGTTCTGGACGGCGCTGAGCGGGCTCGTCCTCGCCGTCACGTTCCTCGGGATCTATCGCCAGCTCCGCATCGCCAGGAGCGCGAACGCATTCGAGCAGATGAACAGGCTATCGAACGAGTGGGATTCGGAGCGCATGAACCGGCACAAGCTCGAGATCCTGCTGGCCCTCCGGGAGGGGGTGAAGCCCGAGAACGTGCCATCCGGCGCGGCGAGCTACGTCCGCGACTTCTGGGATGACACGGCCCTGCTCATCAAGGCGGGCCACATCGACCGAAGGCTCGTCTATGAGTCCTTCACCGCCCCTTGTCGTGCGTGGTGGGCGACGCTCGCCCCAGTCATCCACCGCCTTCGGATCCAAAGCGCGGACCCGAGGCTGAGCGGGTACCACGAGTGGCTTGCCGGTGTCATGGCCGAGATGGACGCGAAGGCGGGGTTGGTCGTCACGTATGACGAGGCGTTCATCGCGAATCAACTCGATGAGCGAATCGAGCGGGCGCGGGACCAGGTACGCATCTCGGAGGAACTGCGGGCCGTGATCGTCCGAGCGATGCCGCCTGCTGCCGCTCCGGCACTTCAGCCCGCCGCCCAGGAGGCGTCGCCACCCGCAGCCGCACCTGCTTGAGTCTCCTGCAAGGAGCGAAACCACCGTCGCACCAGGCGCTCGCGCGACCGATGGATTGGCTTCAGTCGAGCCAGCGCACTCTGATGCGGTCGCCGATCCCAGGCAGCGGCAGGGTTCTCGCCTCGGCTTCGACGATGTCGCGTTCGCTTGGTGACAGCGGGCGCCATGGTTCGATCGCCAGGTCCGCTTCGGCGCGTCGCCAGGTCCCGACCAGCTCGCCGCCCAGGAGAAGGGCGCCGGGCCAGACGCGCGAGGTCCAGAGCGTGGCCCGACGCTCCGGCTCGGCGACGAGGAGCTCGCGATCGGCGCCCCAGAGGAGGAAGTAGGCGTCGCCGCTGGGGAGGAATCGAGCGCCCTCCGCGATCCCCCTGGCCGCCTCGGCGGCGCCCCTCGTGGCCGCTTCGCCCGCATCCCGGAGCGCCGCCTCGTCGCCGGTCAGGATCCAGGCGTCGCCAATCGGGGTGCGAACGGGCTCGAGCGCTCCCGCGGCCGCCAGCCCGTCGAACGCCGCGCGAGCCCTCGGCGGCTTGACCCCGGCCCATCGAGCAAACGCCATCGCCGTCGTAGGCCCGAAGACGTGCAGGTGGCGCCGCACGAGCTCGAGGCGCGCCTCGGCCGCCTCCATCGTGGGCGGCGGCACGGTCCAGACCGTCGGCTGCCGAGCGCCATCCCAGCGGATCAGGATCGTGCCGGTCGTCGCCCCGAACCGGAGGCCATTCGGATTCCGCCCGAGGCCGCGGCCGGCCTCGCCGTAGGTCATCGTCCGGCCGGCGAGAAACGCGTGGAGGCGCGCGGCGGTGTCGTCCGCACGGCGCCGGCCCTGGTCGTCCGTCGGGAGCCGGCCCAGCGAGAACACCGCGACATCGGGCGCAGCGACGACGTAGGCGCTGAACCGCGGACCCCAGAGCTGGACGAGCGACGGGTCCTCCAGGGCAGACGGCCCGGTCCCCTCGACGCGGGCATGGATCGAGAGCAGCGCCGCCCGCGGCATGCTGTCCTGGAGGCCGGCCCACGCCGCCCGCCGAAGCGAGGATGCGCCCGGTGGCAGCCGCCGGTCGAGTCCGTTCGCCGCCCGCCGGTAGGCCAGGATCTGCGCCCGGCTGACGTCGAGAGGAGCCCTGGTCACCTCAGTCGAGCCGGCGCTTCAGTCGCGCCAGCGGTGCGGCCGATCGCGGAGGCGGTCGAGGCCCCACTGATCGCAGAAGGCCCGCCACGTCGCGCGCGGCGCGCCCCGCCACTCGAGGTCGCCGACGGACCGCTCCGGGATCTCGACGCCGTCGGCCTCCGTGCGGAGGCGAGCCAGCGAGCGGAAGAGGTTCGCCTCGTCCCAGTGTTCGCGCAGCGTGGCGGCGAGCACCGGCCCGCCCCGGAGGCTCGGCACCTCCCAAGCGCTCGCTTTCGCCGGGATGCCCTCGAGCGAGCCGTAGCGGAGCAGGACCGCTGCGGCGGATTTCGCGCCCCAGCCGGGCAGGCCGGGAAAGCCGTCGGCGGCGTCGCCGACGAGCGCAAGCCAATCGGGGATCGACGGCGGCCTGACGCCCCACTTGGCGACGACCGCGGGCTCGTCGTACACGATCCGACGGCGGCGATCGAGCAGCACGACCCGGGCATCGTCGACGAGCTGGGCCATGTCCTTGTCGGGGGTGCAGACGAGGACCTGGTCGATCGTGGCGTCGTCGCGGAAGCGACCGCAGGCCGCGGCGATCGCGTCGTCCGCCTCGAAGTCGACCATCGGCCAGACGACGAGGCCGAGGGCCCGCATGCCGTCCTCGACGATCGGGAACTGGGCGAGGAGCTCGGGAGGCATGCCGGCCGAGGACTTGTAGCCGGCCCAGAGGTCGTTCCGGAACGACTCGATGACGTGGTCGGTGGCGCAGCCGACATGGGTCGCACCCTCCTCCCGCAGGAGGTAGAGCAGCTGCTCGATCACGCCCGAGACCCCCGACATCGGCACGCCGTCCCGCCCGAGGACCGGAGGCCGTGGGGCGTAGTGGGCCCGGAAGAGCTCGTAGGTCGCGTCGACGAGGTGGAGCTTCACCCCTCGCGAGCGCCCGCCGTCGCCCCGCCCGCCGTCGCCCCTCGGCCAGGGATCGAGACGGTGCAGCCGGCGTCGGCCATCTCGGCGATCGCCCGGTCGCCGTCACCGGCCTTGAGGTTGACCGCCGCGACGGCATCGGCCAGGACCTCGGTCGCGAATCCGAGCCGCCGCGCATCGAGCGCGGTCGCGTTCACGCAGTAGTCGGTCGCGAGGCCGCAGACGACGACCCGCTCGATGCCTCGCTCGCGCAGCAGGTCCTCCAGCTCGGTCGGGACGGTCTCGCCCGTGACCGGATCGCGCATCGAGAAGCCGGAGTAGCCGTCCTCGCCGTTCGCGCCCTTGCGCACGCTCCGCCCAAGGAGCTCGAGGGCGGGATGGAACTCGGCGCCCCAGGTGCCGGCGACGCAGTGGACCGGCCAGATCCCGCCGTCCTTCGCGAAGTGCGGCGTCGATGGCGGATGCCAGTCCTGCGTGTACACGACGAAGGCCCCGGCCTGCGATGCGCGCCGCGCTTCCGCGGAGCAGCGCTCCGCCACCTGGACCCCGCCGGTGACTGCGAGCGAGCCTCTCGGATCGGCGAAGTCGTTCTGGACGTCGACGACGACGAGCGCCGTCGACGCGTCGTACTCGGTCACGAGCCGACGATACCGCGTCATGGGCCGCAACCGGCCCGCACCCGTAGCGCTCCCTCCTCGTCACGGTCACCGCGCAGCGGCATCGGCTACGCTGAACCTCGATGGTTGCCCCTGAGCGCCCGACGACGCCCATGTATATCGACGAGTTCAAGCACCAGCTCCCGGACATCGACTCGGCCGAGACGGATGACTGGATTCACTCGCTCGATGACGTCGTCGACCAGGAGGGCGAGACCCGCGCCCGCTTCCTGCTCTTCAAGCTCCTCAAGCGCGCCCGCCAGCGCCAGGTCGGGCTGCCGCCCCTCACGAACACCCGCTACATCAACACGATCAGCCCGGAGCAGGAGCCCAACTTCCCGGGCGACGAGGTGCTCGAGCGGCGGATCCGGCGGCTGATCCGCTGGAACGCGGTCGCGATGGTCCTCCGAGCCAACACGAGCTTTCCGGGCCTCGGCGGCCACCTCGCCACGTACGCCTCCGCAGCGACCCTCTACGAGGTCGGGTTCAACTGGTTCTTCCGGGGCCGCGAGGACGGCCATCCCGGCGACCAGATCTTCTACCAGGGCCACGCCGCGCCGGGGATCTACGCCCGGGCGTTCCTCGAAGGCCGCTTCAGCGAGGACCAGCTCGACCACTTCCGGCGCGAGACGCCGCCGCAGCAGGGCCTGTCGTCGTATCCCCATCCCCGGCTCATGCCGGACTTCTGGGAGTTCCCAACCGTCTCGATGGGCCTCGGCCCGGTCAGCGCGATCTACCAGGCCCGCTACAACCGCTACCTCCAGAACCGCGGGATCCTCGACACGTCCGGGTCGCGGGTATGGGCGTTCCTTGGGGACGGTGAGACCGATGAGCCCGAGGCGCTCGGCGCCCTCCATGTCGCCGCTCGCGAGGGCCTCGACAACCTGACCTTCGTCGTGAACTGCAACCTCCAGCGCCTCGACGGCCCGGTCCGCGGCAACGGCAAGATCATCCAGGAGCTCGAGGCGGCCTTCCGCGGGGCGGGCTGGAACGTCATCAAGGTCGTGTGGGGCCGGGAGTGGGACGACCTCCTCGCTCGCGACGTCGACGGCGTCCTCGTCGAGAAGATGAACACGACCGTCGATGGCGAGTTCCAGAAGTACTCGGTCGCCGGCGGGGCCTACATCCGGGATCACTTCTTCAGCCCCGATCCGCGCCTCAAGCGCCTCGTCGAGCACCTCACCGACGACGACCTCGCGAAGCTGCGCCGCGGCGGCCACGACTACCGCAAGGTCTTCGCGGCGTACAAGGCGGCGACCGAGTTCCGCGGCGCGCCAACGGTGGTCCTCGCGAAGACCGTCAAGGGCTGGACGCTGGGCCCGGGGGTCGAGGCCCGCAACATCACCCACCAGGCAAAGAAGCTCACCGAGGCCGAGCTGCGGATCTTCCGCGACCGCCTCGAGCTGCCCATCCCGGACGCGAAGCTCCACGACGCGCCGTACTACCACCCGGGCGCCGATTCCGAGGAGGTCCAGTACCTCATGGAGCGACGGAGCGCGCTCGGTGGACCGCTGCCCCGCCGGATCGTCGCGGCGCCGGCGCTGCCGGCGCCCAAGCCGACGTTCGATGCCGAGTTCGCGGCCGGCAGCCCAACCCCGGTCTCGACCACGATGGCCCTCACCCGGATGCTCCGGAACCTCATCCGCGACCCCGACCTCGGACCGCGCATCGTCCCGATCATCCCGGACGAGGCCCGGACGTTTGGGATGGACCCGCTGTTCAACGAGGTCGGGATCTACTCGGCCCTCGGCCAGCGCTATGAGCCGGTCGACAGCGAGCTCGTCATGAAGTATCGCGAGGCGGCCGACGGCCAGGTCCTCGAGGAGGGGATCACCGAGTCGGGCTCCGCGGCGAGCTTCCAGGCAGCGGCGACGTCCTACGCCACGCACGCATTCCCGACGATCCCGTTCTACATCTTCTACTCGATGTTCGGCTTCCAGCGAACCGGCGACCAGTTCTGGGCCGCCGGCGACGCACGGGCCCGGGGCTTCCTGATCGGCGCGACCGCCGGTCGCACGACGCTTCACGGCGAGGGCCTCCAGCACGACGACGGCCACAGCCACGTGCTGGCCTCGACGGTCCCGAGCCTCCGCCAGTACGACCCGACGTTCGCCTACGAGCTCGCCGCGGTCCTCCGCGACGGCATCGAGCGGATGTACGTCAACGGCGAGGACGTCTTCTACTACGTCACGGTCTACAACGAGAACTACCCCCAGGCGGCCAAGCCCGAAGGCATCGAGGAGGGCCTCCTCAAGGGCATCTACCGCTTCGCCACGGCGCCGAAGCTCGCGAAGGGCGCGCCGACGGTACGGCTGGTTGGCTCGGGCTCGATCCTGCTCCAGGTGATCGCCGCGCAGGCGTTGCTGGCCGAACGGTTCGGGGTCGCCGCCGAGGTCTACTCCGCGCCGTCGTTCCCGCTGCTGCGGCGTGACGCGCTCCAGGTGGACCGCTGGAATCGCCTCCATCCCGACGCCAAGCCGCGATCCCCGTACATCGCCGGCGTCCTCGGCCCGGACGGCGGCCCGATCGTCGCCGCGAGCGACTGGATGAAGACGATCCCGCAGCTCGTTGCGCCGTGGATCAAGGCGCCGTTCGTGGCGCTCGGCACGGACGGCTACGGTCGAAGCGACACCCGCGAGGCGCTGCGGGCGTTCTTCGAGGTCGATGCCCCGTCGATCGCCGCTGCCGCGATGGTCGCCCTGGCCTCGACCGGCGCGGTGACGGCGAAGGCCGCAGCGAAGGCGATCGCGGACCTGGGCATCGATCCCGACAAGGTCGACCCGCTCAGCGTCTGAGAGCGCGGCCGCCGCGGCGTCGGGCGCTCCGGCCCGGATCGTCCGGGCCCCGGCCAGCTGACCGTTCAGGCGGCCTTGACCGATCGACTCAAGGGCGCTTGACCATCGCCGGGTGCCTCGCTAGGATTTCGGGCGGTCCCCGCCACCAAATCCACCTGACCCTACCTTCGATCGGAGCGTACGTTGGATCTCGGAGCCCTGGCCGCCGGGTTCGTCACCGGCCTGCGTGAAGGCTTCGAGGCGGCCCTGATCATCGCCATCCTGATGGCCTATCTCGTCCGGACCGGCCATCGCGATCAGATGCCCAAGATCTGGGCCGGCGCCGGGCTTGCCGGGCTCCTGAGCCTCGCGATCGGCACCGTCGTGTTCCAGATCGCCGGCGAGCTGCCGTCGCCGTACGAGCAGTACTTCGAGGCAACGGCGATGGTCGTCGCCGCGGCGGTCGTCACCCTGATGCTCTTCTGGATGCGGCGCGCCTCGATGGCGATGCGCGGCGAGCTCCAGGCGGCGCTCGACCGGACCATCGCGGCGGGCGGCGCCCTCGGGCTGGCGGTGCTCGCGTTCACGGCGGTCATCCGCGAGGGCATCGAGACGTCGATCTTCCTGGTCGGCCAGGCGACCTCGGCCACGACCTCGGCGTCGAGCCTCGTCGTCGGGGCCCTGATCGGGCTTGCCACGGCGATCGTCATCGGCTGGCTGTTCTATACCGGGGCCCGCCGGATCGACCTCCGGGTGTTCTTCCGCTGGACGGGCATCGCGCTCATCTTCATCGCCGCGGGCCTGCTCTCGGCCGCGATGCACGAGCTGATCGAGGTCTCGGTCATCACGTTCGGCACGGCCCCGGTCTTCAACATCTCCGGGCTCCTGCCGGCGGAGGCGGGGATCGGGCAGTTCCTGCGGGCGATCCTGGGCTACAGCGATGCGCCGGAGCTGACGACCCTCGTCGTCTACCTCGCGTACCTCGCGACGGTCCTGACGCTGTACCTCCGGCCGATCGCCCGACCGGTGCCGCCGCCGGCGCGGGTCGAGCCGCCATCGTCCACGGAGACGGCCCGCTCCTGACGGGCGCTGTCCACGGCCCTCCCGAGATGGGCCGCGCTCAGCGGGCGGCCGCGACGACCTGCGAGATCGTGCCGTCGAGGTTCGCGGCGTAGACCTCCCCGGCCTCGTCCTCGCCAAAGGCGGCGAGGCCGGCTCCCGTTGTCCCGACCTGCACGGCCGCGGGCGCCGCCACGACGGGTGACGCCGACGCCGCGTCGAGGGCCCAGATCCGCCCCGAGCAGTAATCGGCGTAGAGGTAGCCGCCGCGCAGGATCGGATAGCGGGTCCCGCGGTAGACCGGCCCGCCGATGACGACGCAGCCCACGTCGTGGCCATATTCAACGACCGGCAGGGTGATCCCGGTCGCGTCGCAATCGTTGGTCGGGTGGTAGCAGTGGTCGCCCTCGGTGATGTTCCAGCCGAAGTTGAGCCCGGCAGCCCCGGCCCGAGCGACGTCGACCTCCTCGTAGGAGTTCTGGCCGACGTCGCCGATCCAGAGGTCGCCGGTCGCCTTATCGAACCACAGGCGCCATGGATTGCGGAGGCCGTAGAGCCAGATCTCGGGCTGGGCGCCGCTGCGACCGACGAAGGGATTGCCGGCCGGGATCCCGTAGGCCTTCCCACCTGCCGGGTGGTCGACGTCGATCCGCAGGATCTTGCCGAGGAGCGTATCGAGCCGCTGGCCATAGCCCTGCGGATCGCCTTCGCTGCCGCCGTCGCCGAGCGAGACGTAGAGATTGCCGTCGGGCCCGAAGGCCAAAGCTCCGCCGTTGTGATTCGGATAGGGCTGGGCGACCTGGAGGATCACGACCGCCGAGGTCGGGTCGAGGCGATTCGAGTCGCCGGGATCGAGGCGGTAGCTCGCGACGACGGTGTTGCCGTTGAGGTCCGTGTAGTCGACGTAGATCCGCGGATCGTTCGGGAAGCCCGGGTGGATCGCCAGGCCGAGCAGGCCGCGCTCGCCGCCGCTCGTCACGAGGTTCCGGATGTCCAGCAGCGGGGTGGCCCGGGTCGTGCCGTGATCCACGACCCACGCTCGACCATCCTGGGCCGCGACGAACAGCCGGCCGGAGCCGTCCTGCGGAGCGGTGATGGCCAGCGGGCCGCCCGGCACCGAGGCAAATGGCTGGAGGGTGATCGAGACCGCGGCCGGGTCGAATGGCGCCGGTTCGCCGGACCCGGGCGCCGAGGCGGGCGGCTGGCTCCGTCCGGGCGCCTGGCTGACCGCCGGCGCCTGGCTCGGTGCCGGCGGCGGAGACACCGCCGAGCAGCCGATCAAGGCAACCGCGGCGATGGTCGCGAGGCAGCTGACGATCGGCCGGTTAACGGGTCTTCGCGGGCCGACCATCGCCGCACTCTAGCGCGGACCCGGGTGCTAGCCTCCGGGCCATGGACGCCCGCGAGCTCGACGAGATCCTCGCCTCGATCGCGGCCTCGGGGCGGCCCTTCGAGGAGGTCGTCCGGAGCCACGACCTGTCGGTCGGGGTCTACGTCCTTGCGCCGGGTGCGACCGACCTCCAGACGCCACATACCGAGGACGAGGTCTACTACGTGATCCGCGGGCGCGGTCAGATCGTGGTCGGTCAGGAGGACCGCGCGGTCGGCCCGGGCTCGATCGTGTTCGTCGCGGCCGAGGTACCGCACCGCTTCCGCGACATCGAGGAGGAGCTCGTCATCCTCGTGGCCTTCGGCCCCGCGGAGTACACCCACCGCCTCAGCCGGGAGCCAGGCGCTCCCTGAAGGCGGCGGCCAGCTCGGCGGCGTGGCCGACGGGATCGTGCTTGAAGAAGGCGAAGACCTCGTCGCCGGCCTCGAGGAATGGCCGGATCCGGTTCGCCCAGGCGTCGAGGGCCGCCACCGAATAGTCGTCGCGGCGGAGGCGCAGGTAGTGGCGCGCGCTCGTCCGTCGGATCGTCGGCTCGTCGCGGCCGGGCAAGTCGGTCGTGCAGAGCGTGACTCCCGCATCCGAGAGGGCCCGGAACGTCTCGTCGACGTGCCACGACGGGTCCAGGAATTCGATGACGAGCGGCACCGCGGCGGGCCAGGCCTGGAGGACCGCGACGAGCGCGCGATCGGCTCGATCGACGTCGCCCTCGCACCACGGGCCGTCGCGCCGCATCTCGGCCGGCAGCTCGAACAGGACTGCGCCCAGCCGCGACCCGAAATGGGGGAGCGGCTCCGTGAGCCAGCGCACGCTTTCGTCCGCCGAGCCCAGCAGCGCCCGGACTGCCGAGCCGCGCTGGGCCTTGACCACGAACCGGAAGTCCTCGGGCGTCGCCCGGAGCCAGCCGGCGATGGCCGATGCCGTGGGCCGGCGCCGGAAGGTCGCATTCAGCTCGACCGCGTCGAATCGCCCGGCGTACGTGGCGAGGAAGCGCGGCGCCGGCGTGCCGGCGGGGTAGACGAGCGGGATCCAGCCGGGGTACGAGAACCCCGAGGTGCCGAAGTGCAGCCTGGCGGTCAGTCCCTGGCCCGCCGGCCGCCCGGCGCGTCGTTCGCGCAGCGCGCGACGTCGGTCATGACCCGCTCGATCGCGGGTAGGTCGGTCGTGTCGATCGTCGCCAGGAAGTACTCGGCGATGCCACGGAGATGGGTCGGCGCGGCGGTCCGAAGGCGCTGGATCCCGGCGTCCGTCAGGCGCGCCTCGGCGCCGCGGGCGTCGCTCGAGCAGGTTACCCGCTCCACGAGCCCGTCATCCACGAGTCGATCGATGAGCCGCGTCGCGCCGCTCTTCGAGAGGGTCAACGCCTCGGCCACGCGGCCCATCCGGAGGCGGCGCTCGGGCGCTTCGACGAGGATCAGCAGGGTCACGTATTCCTGGAGCGACAGGCCGTGCTCGGCCCGGAGGTCCTCGTCGAGCCGGCGGGACACCTGGGCATGCGCCCGGACGAACGCCCGCCACGGAGCGAGGCGCGGGTCGCGCGGGGTCAGTGGCGCCGCGCGCTTGTCCGACGCGGCCCCTTTGGCCGAATCGTTCGCCGGCGGCGTCCTGCTCGCAGCGCTGTCCATGGCTCCATGCTACGGCCCAGTTCGTTGCCGGGTCAACGAGCTGGCCGGCCGCATGACGGAGACCCGCGGATGCGACGCCAGCCGCGAGCGCCTCGCACGCCGTAGCATCGCGCCATGACCACCTTCGACGTCGAAGCCATCCGCGCCCGGTTCCCCGCGCTCTCGGTCGACCACGGCGACGGGCCGATGGTCTTCTTCGACGGGCCCGGCGGGACCCAGGTCCCGCAGACGGTCATCGACGCTGTCACGGACTACTACCGGACCTCGAATGCCAACCACGAGGGCGCCTTCGAGACCTCCCGGCAGTCCGACGCGATCGTCATCGAGGCTCACGACGCCATCGCCGATCTGCTGGGCGTCCAGGGCGACGAGATCACGCTCGGGCCGAACATGACGACCCTCACCTTCCACCTCTCCCGATCGATCACGGCGACGATGCAACCGGGCGACGAGCTCATCGTCACGGGGCTCGACCACCAGGCGAACGTCGACCCATGGCTCGCCGCGGCGCGCGACCGTGATCTCATGGTCCGCGTGTGGGAGCCGCGGCTCGAGGACTGCACCCTCCAGCTCGACGACCTCGACGCGCTCATCAGCCCGCGAACGAAGCTCATCGCGGTGGGCTGGGCGTCGAACGCCGTCGGGACGATCAACCCGATCGCCGAGATCGCGGCCCGGGCCCACGCCGCCGGGGCATGGATCTACGTCGATGCGGTCCATGCCGCGCCGCACCTGCACCTCGACGCCCGCGCGGTCGGGGCCGACTTCGTCGCCTGCTCGGTCTACAAGTTCTTCGGGCCCCATGTCGGCGCCGTGTACGGGCGGCGCGATCTCCTGGCGTCGCTGCCGGCCTACAAGGTCCGGCCCGCGACGAATCGCTTCGAAACCGGGACGGGCAACTTCGAAGGCTACGCGGGCGCCCTCGCGGCGGTCGACTACCTGTGCTGGGTCGGCGGGCACTTCGGACATCCGAGCCCACCGGCAGACCGTCGCGCGACGCTTGCGGCGGCGATGTCGACGATTCGCGCGTACGAGATGGAGCTCTACCGGCACCTCGCGGCCGGCCTGGCCGAGATCTCCGGGGTCACGACGTACGGGCTGACCGATCCGGCGACCTTCGACCGTCGAACGCCAACGGCGGCGATTTCGCTGGCGGGCATCACGCCACGCGCGGCCGCCGAGGCGCTGGGCGAGGTGGGGATCGCCGTGTGGGACGGCGACTTCTACGCCACCGGCCTCATCGAGCGTCTGGGGCTCGCGCCCCATGGCGTGCTCCGGATCGGGCTCACCCATTACAACACCCGGGCCGAGGTCGATCGCCTGCTCCAGGCCCTCGGGCGGATCGCCGATGGGGCGGCAACACCGACAGCGGTGGCGGGCGCCGCGGGCTAAGGACTCCACACCCGGCGCGCCGGGATTCGGTAGCCGCCGCCGGTAGACTTCGGCGCATGCCCGGGCCGGCCGAACCGACGATCGCCATTCGCCAGTACGGCGCCCAGTCGATGTCCGCTCCGTTGCGCGATGTCCTGGTGGTGCGGCCGGGACGGGCCTTTGGTGCGGCGTTCGACGATCCGGCCCACGGGTTCCTGCACCCAGTCGACCTGGAGCTGGCACGGCGTGAGCACGCGGCCTTCGTCGAGACGCTCGCCTCGCTCGGCCCGACGGTGCACGTCCTCGACGCCGACGAGCTCGCCACCGGCGCGGACAGCGTCTACGCGTTCGATCCGCTGCTCATCACCGATCGCGGCGCGATCCCGCTTCGACCTGGCAAGGCCAATCGGGTGGCGGAGCCCGCGGCGCTCGAGACATGGCTCAACGCGGCGGGCGTGCCCACGGCCGGCCGGATCGAGGCACCGGGGACGGTCGAAGGCGGCGACACGTTCTGGCTCCGGCCGGACCTGTTCTGCGTGGGACGAACGCTCCGCACGAATGACGCCGGGGCACGGCAGCTCGCGGCGGTGGTGGGCGGTGACGCGCGGATCTTCGACGTGCCCTACTGGCGCGGGCCGGGCGAGCTGATCCACCTCATGTCCGTCATCTCGCCGATTGCGGACGACCTCGCGGTCGTGTTCCTGCCGCTCCTGCCCGTCGGCCTGTGGCAGCTCCTCCGCGATCTCGGCATCCGGACGATCGAGGTCCCGGAGGAGGAGTTCCCGACGCTCGGTTGCAACGTCCTCGCCGTGCGGCCGGGGGTCGTGATCCTCGCCGACGGCAATCCCGCCACGATCGCTGCGCTGGCGGCCGCAGGCTGCGAGGTCCACACGTATCCGGCGACCGAGATCGGGGTCAACGGCTCGGGCGGCCCGACCTGCCTGACCCGGCCCATCTTCCGGGAATGAGCAGCGGCGGAGCGCGCACCGAGGCTGCGGCGCGGACGGCGGCTGCGGCGCAGGCGGCAGCGGCCGTCGACCCGGCGTCGGCGACCGAGATCCTGCGCGCGCTCGTGCGGATCCCCAGCATTACCGGCGACGAGGTCGCGATCCAGTACCGCATGGCCGTGGAGCTGGCGTCGCTCGGCTGCGCCGTCGAGCAGCTGGATCGCGACCCCGAGGCCTTCGCCCGCGACGACCCGGACTGGCCGGGCGCCGAGATGCCTCGCAAGCGGTTGCCGATCGTCCTCGGCCGGCTCGGACGGTCGGGCGGGCGGCGAGTGCTGCTCGTCGGCCACGTGGACGTCGTCCCGCCGGGCGATCCGGTGACGTGGCACCACGACCCCTGGGCGGCGGACTTCGAGGACGGCCGGGTCTACGGCCGCGGCGCCGTCGACATGAAGGGCGGCGTGACCTCGATCCTGGCGGCGGTTCGGGCGCTGAGGGAGACCGGCCTCGCAGAACGCCTGGACGGCGAGCTGCTCGTCGTCAGCGTGCCGTCGGAGGAGGATGGCGGCCAGGGCATGCTGGCCGCCATCCGGGCGGGCGCCGTGGGCGACCTCGCGATCATCACCGAGCCGAGCGACCTCGACGTCGTCATCGCCCACGCCGGCGCGCTCACGTTCCGCCTGACCGTCCCGGGGAAAGCTGCTCATGCATCGGTGCGGCGCGAGGGCATCTCGGCGCTGGACAACCTGATGACGCTGGTCCGCGCGCTCGAGGAGGACGAGGAGACTCGTAACGCTGCGGAGCGCGATCCGCTCATGACCGTGCTCGGGTTGCCCTACCCGACGATCATCGGCAAGGTCAACGGCGGCGAGTGGGCATCGACGGTGCTCGATCGCGTCGTCGCCGAGGGCCGCTACGGGGTAAAGCTCGGCCAGACGTGGCGCGATGCCGAGGTGGACCTGCGGCGCTGCATCGAGCGCGCCGCGGCCGATGACCCGTTCCTCAGCGACCATCCACCGCTGCTCGAGCTGACCGGCGGAAAGTTCTCGTCCGCGCGGATTCCGGCGGATCACCCGCTGCCCGTGGGACTCGCGAACGTGGTCGAGACCGTGACCGGCCGTCGGCCGGCCCTGCTCGGCGAGCCCTACGGCGCCGACATGCGGCTGCTCGTCACCGAGGGCCGCACGCCGACGGTCATCTTCGGACCGGGCGTCGTCACCGCGGCCCACGCCGCCGACGAGTGGGTCGCGCTCGACCAGGTCGTGACGTGCGCCCGGGTGCTGGCCGCGTGGGTCGTCCGCGAGCTCGGGATCCCCGCCGACGATACTGCCGACACGGAGGACGAGCAGGCCTAGGTCAGGCGGCTGCCCCGCTCGGCCGGATGGCGGCGCGGATCGAGGCGCGGCGCAGCACCAGGATCCAGACAGCGACCGCGACGCATCCGGCAACGAGGGCGCCCTGGATGCGGAACCGCGCGGCAGCGAGGGCCGCCGGATCGAGCGCCGTGCGCGAGGCTGAGGCGGCCGTCACGGCCGGATGAGGTGGCGAATCAGTCCAGGCGGCGGGTGTAGCCGCAGACGTCGCAGACGGCGACGTGGCGATCCGGATCGATCGTCAGGTAGCTGGCGCAGCCATTCGTGCCGCAGTAGAGGCGGCCCGTGGCGCTCGTGCGCCGCCGCATCCGTCGCATCGAGGCGGAACGCCCCGCGAACGAGGATTGGTGGGTACGGGAAAGCATCTGGTCGTTGAGTTCCTTCTGGCCGCCTGCCAGGCGTTGTGTGCCGGTCGGCGGGCGGGCCCTGGGCGCTCGAGTCGCGTGATGGTGCGACGGAGCGGTTCTATTGGTGGCCGTGGGCCAGGACGCGGGAGCGAGTCGGATCCGGTTCAGTGACTCGGTCGATGCTCAGACCTGCGGTCCGTTCCTTAGGCTGTTCGATTGGTACCCGTGCAGCATGGGGTCGATCCAGCCGCGATGTCAAACACCCGTTCGTACCCATTTCAGGTTACGGTCTCGCAACCGCCCCTCAACGGTGCCGAGGTTGCGCGTGGCGCCCGGGACTTGGCAGACTCGCCGCGGAAGGGCAGCGGGGCAATGGAGGGATTCGTGCGCACGTCCAATTCGACCCGTCGGACGCCGGCCACCGTTCGGCGGCTCGTCGCAACACTCGGCCTCGTGGCCCTCCTCGCGGGTGCGCTCGCCCCGGCGACGTTGGCCGCGGACACCCTCTCGCTGACGACGCCGTTCCCCGCGGTCACGGTCGCACCCGGCAGCAAGGTGAGCTTCGACCTGAGCGTGACCACCTCATCGCCAGGGCGGGTCGACCTCGCGATCACCGGCACCCCGAGTGGCTGGACGACGACGCTGCAGGGCGGCGGGTTCATCGTCGACGCCGTCGAGACCGATGGCAAGACGGCGTCGGCCGTGACCCTCGGGGTCACCATCCCCGACACCGCGACGGGCAGCTCGTCGATCACGGTCACCGCAACCGGCCTCGGTCAGACGGCAACCCTGGTGCTCGATCTCACCATCAAGGCATCGACTGGCGACGTCACCCTGACGACGGACTTCCCCTCGTTGAAGGGCGCCTCGAACACCTCGTTCAGCTTCAACCTGACGCTCACCAACAACACCCCCCAGGACCTGACCTTCGCGGTCGTTGCCCAGGGTCCCGACGGCTGGACCGTCACGGCCGAGCTGACGGGCCAGTCGCAGGCCGCGAGCGCGATCGTCAAGGCCGGCAGCACGTCCGGCGTCTCGGTGACGGCGAAGCCGCCGGACTCGGTCGCGGCGGGCCAGTACCCGATCTCCGTGGTGGCGACGGCGGGCACGAAGCAGATCAAGCAGGACCTCCAGGTCGAGATCACCGGCAGCTACGCCCTCACGATGTCGACCCCCAACCAGGTCCTGAGCGCCCACGGCCCGGCCGGGCACGACACGCAGCAGCAGCTGACGATCACCAACGGGGGCACCGCCGCGATCACGAACGTCACCCTGAGCGCGACCCCGCCGACGAACTGGAAGGTCACGTTCGACCAGCCGACGACGGCGTCGATCGCCCCGAACCAGACCGTTACGGTCACGGCGACGATCACGCCCTCGGCGGATGCGATCGCCGGTGACTACCAGGTGACCTTCAACGCCACGTCCGACCAGCAATCGACTGCCTCGACGGACATCCGGTTCACGGTCGAGACGTCGCTCGAGTGGGCGATCGTGGGCGGGGCCCTCATCGTCGTGGTGTTCCTCGGCCTGTGGTGGGTCTTCAAGCGCTACGGCCGACGATGACCGTCCGGCGGCGGCCGCCCGGCGGACCGCCCCGCCTCGGGGCCCGCGATCCGGGCACCGCACAGCGCCGGCCGGGTCCGGCCAGACGAGAGGCGGTCACGCGGAAGCACGAGCGCGGGAGCCTCATCCCGCCCCCGCCTGATCTCGGGTCGGGCGGCGCTCCGCTGCCGATCTCGACACGCGGCCTGACGAAGCGCTACGGCGAGCTCGTCGCCGTGGATTCGCTCGACCTGGACGTCGTGCCGGGCGAGATCTTCGGGCTGCTCGGCCAGAACGGCGCCGGCAAGACCACCACGATCCTGATGCTCCTCGGCCTCACGGAGCCGACCCGCGGCTGGGCCCGGGTGGCCGGCTTCGATCCAACGCGTCAGCCGCTCGAGGTCAAGCGCCGCGTCGGCTACCTGCCCGACGCGGTCGGCTTCTACGGCGCGATGACGGGCCGCGCCAACCTGCGCTACACGGCGCGCTTGAACCGCCTGGCGCGGGCGGAATCGGAGCCGCGGATCAACGAGGTCCTGGAGCAGGTCGGGATGGCGAATCGCGCCGACGATCGGGTCGAGACCTACTCGCGCGGCATGCTCCAGCGACTCGGCATCGCCGATGCCCTGCTCAAGGACCCGACGGTGCTCATCCTCGACGAGCCGACGACCGCGATCGACCCAATCGGCGTCGTGGAGATCCTCGAGCTCCTCCGCCGCCTGGCCACGGAGCGAGGACTGGCAATCCTCCTCTCGAGCCACCTCCTGAGCCAGGTCCAGTCGGTCTGCGACCGGGTCGGGATCTTCGCCGCCGGGCGGCTCATCGGCGTCGGGACGGTGCCGGAGCTGGCGACGCGCTTCGGCGAGTCGGATGACGTCATCGAGGTCGGGCTCGACCTCGGCCCGGACTCGCTCGGCGACCCGTCGAAGCTCACGGCGGCGCTCGGCCGCATCGCCGGCGTCACCAAGGTGGTGGCCGGCGAGCGGGTCGGCGATCCGTTCCTGGTCCGGGCCGAGTCCGGCACAGGCCCGCGGGTCCGCGCCGCGATCCTCGCGCTGGCGGCGAAGGGCAGGCTGCCCTTGACCTCGGTTCGCGAGGTCGTGCCGTCGCTCGACGACATCTACCGCCGGGCGCTCGAGCAGCGCGGACTGGCCAGCCACGGCCAGGTGGCGGCATGAGCGACGCGATGGTCCCGGCGGCCACCGAGCCGCCGGTGCCCGCTCCCGCGGCAGCGCCGGCACCGCAGGCCGCATCGGCGGCGCGTCGAGCCGAGCCCCTCGGGCCCGGCTGGCCGACGATCGCGGCGAAGGAGTTCGCCGATCACGTCCTGAGCGCCCGGTTCTACGTCCTGCTCGTGATCCTCGGGGTCGCGGCGCTCATCCCGCTGTACTTCGCGGCCGACCAGATCCGAAGCGCCGCCTCGCAGGTGAGCGGCGCCAGCGCCGTGTTCCTGTTCCTGTTCACGGTCGGGCCGCCGAACATCAGCCTGCTGCGGGTCGACCAGTTCGTCGGGATTGCCGCGCCGCTGCTGGGCGTGGCCTTCGCCTTCGACGCCATCAACGGGGAGCGCCACGAGGGCACGCTGCCGCGCCTGCTCTCGCAGCCGATCCACCGCGACGACGTGATCAACGGCAAGTTCGTCGCCGGGCTCGCGGTCATCGCGATCGTCCTGGCCGCGGTCATCGGGATCATCTCGGGCTTCGGCCTCCTGCGGCTCGGGATCGTGCCGGCGTCGGGCGAGGTCGTCCGGATCGTCGGCTGGTACCTGCTCACGGTCCTGTACGTCGCGCTGTGGCTGGCGTTCGGGATGCTGCTCTCGGTCGTCATCCAGCGCGCCGCGACCTCGGCCCTGATCGGGCTCGGCGTGTGGCTGTTCGTCGCAGTGCCGATCTTCGGCCAGCTCATCGTCTCGATCGTCGGCAGCTTCGTCGCCCCGGGCGGGAGCAGCGCGACCGACATCCTGAGCGCAGCCTCGGCCCAGCAGTTCCTGCTGCGACTCCTGCCGAGCACGCTCTACAGCGAGGCGTCGATCGTCTTGCTCGACCCGAGCGTGACATCGGTCTCGACCCCGACCCTCGGGCAGTACATCCAGGCGCAGCAGCAGGTCCCGCCGCTCCTGTCGCTCGACCAGAGCCTGCTGCTCGTCTGGCCCCACATCGTCGCGTTGCTCGCGCTGACGGTCCTGTGCTTCGCCCTCGCGTACATCGCCTTCATGCGCCAGGAGGTCCGGGCCTAGTAGGCTCGCGATCGTGGCCCGCCCACGCCCGGACTGCTGCTACGACGACGAGTTCGACGAGGCGATCGCCGAGCGCGATCTCCGCGCCTATCGCCGCGGCGGCCCCGGACGGACGACCCGTCTCCTCGCCGGTGCGCTGGCCGGCTCCGGGGCCACCGGACTGACGGTGCTCGACATCGGCGGTGGCATCGGCGGCCTCCATCGGCTGCTCCTGGAAGCCGGCGCGACGTTGGCGGTCGACGTCGATGCGTCCGGGCCCTACCTCGCCGTGGCGGCGCGCGAGGCCGAGCGGCTCGGGCTGGCATCGAGGGTCGCGTTCGTGCACGGCGACCTCGTGTCGACCACCGAGGGGCAGATCGCGCCGGCGGATCTCGTCGGCCTCGACCGCGTCGTGTGCTGCTATCCGGACGTCGACGCGCTGGTCGGCGCGGCCGCCCGGCTCACGCGGCGCCGGCTCGGGATCGCCGTGCCGCCCGACGGGCGAGCGGCGCGGTTCGTCATCGGGGCGATCAACCTCTGGCAGCGGGTCATCCGCTCGCGGCTCCGGATGCACGCCCACGACCACGCCGCCATCGCCCGGGCGGCGGAGCGATTCGGGCTCGCCCAGCGCGAGACACTGCGTGCGGGCATGTGGCGGGTGCTGGTCTTCGAGCGGCCGACCGTGTCGGCTCAGGCGGGCGGGTAGCCCGTGATCCGTCGGATCTCGCGGTAGAGCGGCTGCAGCCGGTCGTACATCTTCAGGTACACGGACTGGTACAGGTCCTCGTAGATCCGGCTCGCTCCGGCGGCCGGCTCGAAGCGGTCGGTGACGTGGACCATCTCCGAGACGGCCGTCTCGGGATCGGGATGGATGCCGACGCCGAGCGCGACGTCGATCGCCGCGCCGAGCCCGGCCGCCTCGTGGGTGTGGGCCCGCGAGGCTGGGAGCCCGAAGACGTCGGCGAAGAGCTGCACCGCGGCGCGTGACTGCGAGCCTCCACCGGAGACGCGCAGCTCCCGGATCGGGACGCCAGTCCGGCGAACGCTCCGTTCCGAGCCCTCGCGGAGCGCATACGCCAGGCCCTCGAGGATCGCCCGGTACAGGTGCGCCCGGCCATGGACGTCACCGAAGCCGAGCACCGCCCCTTTCGCCTCCGGGCCGGGATAGCGGATGCCGGGCATCCAGTACGGCTGGAGCATCAGGCCCATCGCACCCGGCGGCGACGCGGTCAGCAGCTCCTCGAAGAGCCCTTCCGGCGGGAGGTCGCGGGCCGCGGCGCGGGCCACCTCGCCGGCCCCGAACTCGCGCTTGAACCACTCGACCATCCAGAAGCCACGGAGCACCTGGAGCTCGACGAACCAGGCACCGGGGATCGCCGCGGGGTAGGGCGGGACGAGCGGAATCGCCTCGACGTAACGGCGATGGGTGGTCCCGATCGTCGCGGTCGTGCCGAATGACAGCGCCGCGGTCTGCGGGGCGATCGCGCCGGCCCCGAGCGCCTCGCATTGCTTG
>Ga0193751_1000266_pt1 | contig 45323 bp, 81 predicted proteins | sample L1c2metaG_FD_143050 | JGI IMG/M metagenome (GOLD analysis project Ga0193751, IMG submission 143050) | Soil microbial communities from a riparian zone of the East river system, Colorado, United States - L1c2 | ecosystem: Environmental > Terrestrial > Soil > Riparian zone | place: USA: East River...
TAATTTCGACAGTGCTAAGAGTTAAACTTCAATGGCAATCAACTGCTATTTGGGGTGGAACTTCGGCTTGGGTTGCTGTCGCAGTAGCATAAGTAGGATATAATGAATATATGGCAAATAGATACATAAAAACTGAGAAAGAAATTGAATGTAGAACTTGTAAGAAATTATTTTATGTTGAACCATATTTATTGAAATCTGGGAGGAAAAAGTATTGTTCAAATTTATGTCTTTACAAAGGAGATTCTTACACTAAATTATTTGAAAAAGGACATTCTCCTGTCGGTGGTGGGCATAGTATGCCGCATACAGAAGAAACTAAAAGAAAATTAAGTGGAGAAAATAGTCCCCGATGGAAAGGGGGGATAACACCTTATGGTTATACAGGTAGAAGAATCGCAAGAAAAACAGTTGAGAAAATTATAAATAGAAAATTAAGAATTAAAGAGGTGGTTCATCATATTGATGAAAATACTGATAATAATCATCCATCTAATTTATTTTTATTTCGACTTGGTTCAGCACATACAAAGTGGCATCATTATTTAAAAAGAATGGGGTGGGTCGGCATATTAAAATCTAATTTATATTTATACCCGTGAGTGCGAAATTTTGGGTCGGTGGAGCTGGGACTTGGAATGCGACTAATACGCCTCATTGGTCTGCCCTTTCAGGCGGTGCGGGGGGTGCGTCCGCTCCGACTAATGCGGATGATGTGTTTTTTGATTCCGCTTCTAATGCCACGGCTTATACAGTAACTATTGCGATAGGTGCAGTTTGTCAGAGTGCAACATTTGGCAATCCAGCGTCAGGAGCTTTGACGATGGGTGGGACAGGAGTATTAAATTGCAATGGTAATTTTACTATTGCTGTCGGGGTTACACGAACGTGGACAGGCACTCTTAATTTAGGTAGTTCGCTTACGACAAAAACAATTACGTTTAATGGAACGGTAATGGCAAATAACACTACTTTTAATACTGGTGCTGTTGTTACCAATGCGGGAACTTGGACTTTGCAAGATGATTGGAATAATGGAACAAATAGTATTCAATTCTCTCCCTCTGGGTCGAATCTTGTTACTTTGGACATAAATGGAAAAAATGTAATATGCGGAGGTTTTTCTTCTAGTGGTGCAGTCGCTCACACTCTTACATTAGGAACAGGAACTGTTACTTGTACGGCTTGGAGTTTTCCTACGAGTGGAGCTGTTCTTAATGCAGCTTCTTCTACAATAACTACTTCGGGGAATTTTACAGGCGGAGGTAGGACGTACGGAATTGTTATTCTTTCAGGAGCTACGCCTGTTATCGCAAACAACAATACTTTTGGGGAACTTAAAAATACAAACGCAACCGCACACACCATAGGATTTACCGCAGGCAGTACGCAAACAATCGCTAAATGGACTATATCAGGAACGGCGGGAAACTTAATTACAATAACGACCAGTGCGGCTGGCACAGCCACCCATGCTCTCATTAAGACGGGTAATGTTGTATCGGCTGATTTTCTCGCTATCGCTCATAGCGTAGCCACGCCTCTTAACACGTGGTTCGCAGGATTAAATAGTACGAATAATCAGGCGGGAGCAACAGCAGGCAGTGGGTGGATATTCACTCCCCCTGGAAACTTTTTTATGTAATATAATGAATTATTATTAGCTTAACAAAATAATCATGACAAATGTTGAAAAAGGTTTATCGTGGGTAGCTGTAATTATCATCGTAGGATTACTTGTGGCTTGGATGTGGGTTCACAATCAGAAAGTTCCCGAATCAACCGCACCTACCTATAAAATAGGTACGCCTGAACCTGCCAAAGCATTTGACGTAAAGATTCCAAAATTTAGCGGTCTAGGAAAATAATATGGACGAAAAGGAAGACGATGAAAAATACAAGAACCAAGATAGGTGGGATAAACGCTACTCTCTCAAATGGGCAGAGAAAGTTTTAATCTATGTCGGTTCGGCTATCGGAGCATTGATACTAGCTAAACTTATTAGTTTGATTTTAATAAAATGAAAGAGATATTGCAGAAACTTCACATATCAAAGAGAGCATACATAACTGGACTGATTATTTTCATCGTAGTGGGATACTCTTTTCTTTTCTATCTGCAACAGTTAGACGGAACTGCCATCTCCCCAGTTTATGAGTTTCCAAAAGATACTTTAATCACTGACATCCCCGATACCACTCATACTAAAAATGTTGGTACGTATAAAGACTTAATAGGAACTTACTCTCTTAAAACGGATAAAGGGGTCTACGCCCCGGGTGAAATGATTTACGTTTATATGAGTTTCTGCAAGTACAGGAGTTTAGATGCGACTATCCAATGGTCTTTCATTGATGGAATGGTTATCACCTTGCCCCCTGAACCCGACCAATTCACCACTCCTGCGTGCTATAATAATGTATTAGTACCGACAGTCAGAGTGCCGACGGAAGCAAAACTGAAATGGTCTGATGTTCACTTGCAAGGTTATGCGAAAGTTCAGGTGAATAGTTTGCGAACGATAGTAGTCGGCTATCAGACAAATATATTCTTTGTTCAATGATTGACACGATATTTTCCTTTATATTTGTAGTTATTATGGTGGTGTTGGTTCTGGTAGTAATCACAAATAATTTAGATGATTAAATGACTAGCAAGACAAAGAGAAAAGTTAAGAAGAAAATAAAGAAAGCCAATAAGGTTAAGAAGAAACCGATTTCCAACGAGGTTGAGTTGGAGAATAATTTATTAGATGAGTTTGATGATTAAATTTATGGATATAACAAATTTTTTGGCAATAAGTATTATCGGGGTTGTGTTGTCACTTGCTTTTGAGTATTTCAAAGGTGCGACAAGCAGTCCATTAAGGAGTAAGTTGTGGGCGGTCGGGTTGTCAGTGGTGGTGGGGGGTGTTTATACTATTTTTCGGGATACTGTTTTATGGACTACGATACTCGGAGTGTTAGCTTCCGCTAGTACAGTATATGCACTTTTTGTCTCACCGAACAAATGATTCCAAGAGAAAAAGGAACGGATAGCCACCAAGACAAATACAAATGTGCGATGTGTGGCAAAGTTTCCAAACAGGAAATGGAATTTGTTTTAGGAATGAACGCTTTTGCGTGTGCTGCTTGCTTTTATAGGTTACAAAATCTAAATGAATAAAAAACTTTTCCAAAATGGTTTAGCCCATGATACTAGAAGTGATATGGATAAAGCTCGGGATTACAGAAAACCCGAGACTGGCTTGCCCATTACTTGGATTGAAAAACCCGAGAGTGAGTGGAAGCGGTACACTCCGAGAGAACAATCAAGTTCTCTTTCGTGTATGGCTCAAAGCGGAGCTAAAGCGATAGAAACAATTTCAGGAATAGTGGAATCCGCTCATCCACCATATCGCAGGAGAAGCAATTATCCTGAAGGCGGAATGTGGACGCAAGATTTGGGCAATTTAATCAAGAATCTAGGCACAACCACTGAACTCCTAGACATATCCCAAAATCAGAACGAAACGCTCTTAAATCGCACCGTAGACGTTCCTACACCCATAAAAATAGGAGGTTACTTCTTCGTTAATCCTAATAGCATTGATGACATTGCCTATACTATTCTAAATTACAAACATTGTATTCTAATCGTTCATGGTTGCAAAAAAGAATGGACAGCTATACCGCAAGCAGATTCTCTTGAGATTCCCGCAAACTACGACTTCGGACACGCCTGTACAGCTATTGATTACTTTTCCTATAAAGGACAAAAAGCCCTTTTAATTGAAGATTCTACGGGACATTTCAATTCACTGGACGGAAAAGGAAGAAGGATAATTACGGAAGAGTTCTTAAAGGCTAGAATAGTGGATGCGATGTATTTTATTGTTGAAATTCCCGTTCCTCCTTTCAAGTTTACCCAGACAATGAAAATAGGAAGCAAAGGGGCACAAGTCGTGGAGCTTCAGAAGTTTCTAAATAAATTTGAGAAAAGCACTCTCATAACAGACGGCTGGTATGGCTTGAAGACCGCCACAATAGTAAAATTGTTTCAGCAACACCACGGGCTTGTGGAAGATTCCATATTCGGTCTAAAGTCCCGCACAGTTGCTAATTTAATGATATGAAACACAAAAACAAGAACTACGTAGATAGTCCAAGTCAAGTAAAAATAGACAGTAAACCTCCTTTAACCGACCAAATAAAGAAAGATGCCCTAGATGAAATCATAGAAAGAGAATCTCCAAAGTTAAAACCACTGGAAAAGAAGACCAGCCTGCTCCCGAAGGGCTGGCAGGGAAGTTTCTTTCCTTACTGCATTTTAGTTATTATTTTCGCAGTTGTTTTGTTTCTTTTACTTCGTTAAAACACCCGCTTCAAAGGGAAACTTGGTTTTATAATAAATTTGCTATCTCCTCCAAAATCTTAAATATTTTTCTAGCGTAGAATCTTGCAGTCTCCTTGTCCGCTTCGGGTAATTCTCTGTAAGGTCGCCATAACTTCTTCCACCTTTCTAGTCTTTCTTTGCTTACTTCATCGGATATACTTTTAGAGAAGGCGATGAATTGCTGATGTTCTAGACCTGCGAGGCGTTCCAAAATTTGTTCGTCAGTCATACTAAAAAACTTTTAAGAAAATCAATCAGCTTCGACCTCTTTGACTTTTCAGGAATGTATTTTGGAGTAGGTATGGGTGGAGATTTACTCCATTCCACTAAACTTTCTAGGTTTGCTCTTTTTTGTATCTCATCTTTTATTGACCACGAATGAGGATTAAATTCTTTCATTTTATCTCTCTAAAAATTATTTCCACTGGTAATATCTTATGGTAATTATTATCTGTTGAACCTTTCTTGTATTCTTCGGCGAATTTGCTCTCCGCCAATCTTTTACTGGTAAATATCCACGGATTTGTGGAAGGACACAAAATCCATTTTCTATATCCTGCGGGTTTTTGGAAAATCGCCCAGGCTTTTATTTTTTTCATTTTCTTTTATCCCACGCATTGTGAATAATCATTGGCGATTCATACAAAATTCCACCATCTCCTGATTCTATTTTAGGCAGACATGGACAATCAATCCCTTCCTCTTTGTGAGGAAAAATATCATTTATTGGCAAGATGTGAAGTGATTTTTCTTCCATATATTTATCTCTCTATGAGAGCGGGGGTAATAGGGGCAAATCCTATAATCGTATTATCAATAATTTCACGACCTTCGGAAACTTCTTTTAAGTGAGACAACAACCATTGATAATCCGCTACATTTTCAAGAGTCATTTCAAGAATTGAAAATGCCAATTTCCTCTGTCCGTTTACATATCCTTGACTATACTTGTTTTCTTCCTCTTTCATTTTCTTTTAATCTACGCAACTAACTAATAAATCTTGATAAAGTGCTTGTGGGGAAAGTTCGGGGAGTTTTTCGTTTCGTGCTTGATAACTACTAAACATTGGATTTCAAGTATCAGCACATTCCTTGACCTACCTACCCCCATTCCCCCACAGACACTCTATCTCTTTTCATTTTATTATATTTTCTAATAATTCCTTCTTCCAAATTCCACAATTAACACAAAAATCCACGGGGCGTGTTTTACTATGCTTGACAGTGGAATCTTCTTTGTCAAGCCAAGTGTCTGTTCCTATAAACTTATGTCCAAAAATTCGGCAATATAATCTTTCTTTCATTTCTTTATGCTCTTGATAAATCTACATTGTTAATAAACACTTTGAACATTGTTTTGTCGGAGGTGGCATTGAACCTCCCCAAGCACCTGTAAAATAGTAGTCTTGCATATCGTGTGGCGGACAAGATATTACATTCTTTACTATTTTTTCAGCTTCATATTGTTCATCAAGATAATCTAAAATTGCTTGTAACCACGAATCCTCACTGGTCATAGAGTTTTTAATCTTCTCTCGTATTTCTTGTATTCTTATACTTGGTTTCATAAATCTTTTAATCCATAAATTCTTTTAATATATTTTCTAATTGTTTTAGGGTGATAAAATACTGTCTTGAAAATTGTTCTGTTGAAACTATTTGTGGTTTATTCTCTTTGGCAATTTTATCCGCCTTAATATATATTTCTTCTAACATAGCTTGTTGTATTGATTTCATATATTTTTAATAATATACACCGCCTATGATATTTCTATTGGTTTTTTATAATCTGCGGGCTTGCCGACTTTTACGACAACTTTCGGGGCAACTAGAGATTGGTCTTTATATATCGCCAGATACCATTGCTCGTCAAAGATTAAAGGTTCAAGATTAACTTCATAGCCGTTTTCAAGCATAAGTTTGAAATAACCTAGTCCGTCTTTTTCCCAACTTTTTAATGCTTCGTGTGTATCTTCCATTTTATTCTTCCGTTAATGTTTCTAATTTATTCAAAGTTTTCGGCTCACTATAACTTCCAGAATTCATACCTCCCCCTTGCACGATGTTTTCTGTTCCAGTAATTGCCTTTTTAATACTTGTATTTCTAAATACCATTCCTACTATTTCTTTAACCTGAATGAGTGTAGAATTTGCGTGTTCCGCCTTCATTTTTTCAATCTCATTTTTATGTTCAATATCTAAAACTGCTTGTTCTCTTTTAATAAGAGCGTTATCCCTTGCCTGCCAGTTATTTACAAGAGCATTTAATTCATTTATCTTACTATTGTTTTGATTGATTTGAGTATCTCTTGCTTTAATAATTTCTAAACGGTCAAGATTTACTTTAATCAACTCATCCGATTCGGTTTTTACTTTACGCAACTGCTCTAAAACATCAAACGACAACGACTTTTCCGCCACCAATCCATCTAGCAATTCTTTCAACTTTTCCATAAAATTCGGCTGTAAAGTAAGCCAACTATTTAATAATAATATACACCGCTAACGCCCCTCCTAGCCAGCCAAAGTGCCAAGCGTAAGTGGGGAATGAATAAGAACACCCGTAAGTAAGAAAAACCAGTATGAAAGCTATGGGGATGGTTATTAAGTATTTTTCGTAAATTTTCATAATAATTTCTTGTAATGCTCAATTTTCTCTAAATATACTTCAGCGTTCCATTTTGTATAGGCGGTTTTTAGAATGTTTAGCATAATTACTTTTTCTTCGCCGAGCTTTATTCCGTAAATGTATTGGTTGCCGGAAAGATTAATGTTGCAGTTGAAACACTGGGTATGAACATTGTCTTCATCAAAGTATAAAGCAAGTCCACCGACACTTTTTGGAATGAAATGTCCGGCGTGCGCCCCGCTACCTTCACATCTTCGTGAACAAGTGAAACAAATGTTTTTATCCCTCTTCTTAATATAATCAGAAAATACTTTCCAAAGTTTTCTTTTGAGAACCGGAATCTTCTGCTTACTTTTCTTGCGTAACTTTGTCCGTTTCAATGTAATTTTCTAGCACATTAACTAATAAATCCCTATCTTCTTTTTTGGTGAACTCGCAAGACAGCATAAAATTTGAATGGTTTTGGCAGTTTTTGTGGTCTAAAAATGCAGGTATTGGTTCGTATGTTTTCATTTTAGTTTCAATTTTGGATAATCACCTAAGGTAATTCCCCTAAATTTTTTATTTACGGCAATTTCTAATAATTCCGCTGGAATTTTAATATCTCTATACCCAAGCCATGCGCATATTTGTCTTGCTTCTTTATAAACTTGTAATTCTTTTTTAGTCATACATTCCGCATTTCATACTCGGCAAGTTTCATTAAGCTATTAAGAGCTGAAATCAAAACACTGATTCTTTTTACCCTTAATCGCATCCCTATTTCGTTGATACCATCTTCCGTGGCCGACCATTCATTATCGCACGCCTTATCTGACTTATGCTTGGCTCTCATCGTAGTCCAAATTAGAGGTTTTCGTGACATTATATCTTCCAAAATTCCTATTGAGAAGCTGAACTCCCCACTTAACTTTGCTTTCTGGTCTGCCGCGCCGTGAGGGTTGGTGGTTAAACTACCCTCTTTTAGCATCGTTTCGGTTGTTTTAATGATGTCATCAGCCATAATGTCGTTTTTGGGCTATACTCTTGTCTACGCCCTCTGGCGGGCTTCACGCAAGCCCTCTAGATTCACTGTCTCCAATTGTTTTAATGCCTTAATCTTATCTAAGAAGTCATTGTGATAACTTTCTATCGCTTTTGCCAAGTTTTCAACTGTTTTACTATTCGTAACTTTATCTTTCAGACCCATTTCATAAATATCTTCTAGCGCGTCGCTCAAAGTTCTATGAAAGCCTAGCGCTTCACCTCTTCGGAATACTCCATTCCTTCTACTTTCTGTCCGACTATCCGCTACTATGTAATTTCTTGGATCGGCATAAATCTTGTAATGGTCAAATTTTAAGACTAATTTTTCCTTTTCCATTATCTCCTCATCTTCTTCTATTTTTGTTAGTGGTATGTTTGACATAAATTTATTTAAGAGGGTCTAAATCTTTTGGATTGACATTCCAATTATCCAGTAAGAACTTGCGCCACTTAAGAATGGAACTAGATAGTGGGGCAGGAGTATCTTTCATGTTTATATCTCCTTCTTGTTCTGCCACCGCCAATGCCACCGCCCCGCTCATCGTGGAAGCTACCATAATTGAAAACTCTTTATTATCTTGAAATTTGGAAATTGAGTTTTCTTTTCGCTCCACAATTTTTTCAATCTGCTGTGTCTTAAAGTTAGGATTGCCCTTTGCTTGTTTCTTGATTTTCCAATATCCTTTGTCTGATTTTTCTAACTCACCTTCAAAGAATTCCCCGGAGAATTCTCCCGCCCACGCGCCGATGTTCGGGTATTCATCGCCAGTTTCTTCATCTACCAGCGTAGCTTGGATGAATTTTTTGCCGTTCCATTCTTTTTCTATTTTATTTGTGATTTGGTATTTAGCCATAAATTATAATTCCTAGAATTGCTAACCCTTCCGCGACTCGTTTTTCACCTTCACTTCCCTTATCAAAACTTGTTTTGCTCGTTTCCATACTGGTCAAATCCATTATGCTTTTCCCTAGAAAATATATCTATTCTTTTACCAGAACAAAGTTTTTCGACCATCTTATAAAACTCTTTCGGCTTTCTTGAATGTTCTGTGCGTGGTGAACTTATAATGTCTCTTTCGTTCGTTAAATTCCAATACTTATGATAATCACCTTTGATTCCCACTAAACAAAATTCCGCTTGACAACGCAACCATATCCCCATCCCAAGTTTTTCTTTATTCCATACCATCGTTAATTTATAATCAAAACCCCAATCCTTCAATAATTGAAAACTATCATTTAGGAATTTGTGAGTAGCCCATAACCATATTACAGAATTTTTATCAGCACTTTTTCCAAATTCAATCTTTCCCCATTCGCTTAACTCTTCAACACTCTTTTCAGGATATGGCGAAGCTACTCTACGACTTTCACTATCATATTCTGTTCCATAAGCCCAAGGAGGGTCAATTACAAAAACATTATATTTTCCCTTAATAGGTAATAGCGGTTCCTTTTTTTCTTTGGGTTCGGGTAAATAAAGTGTAATGAGTTTATTCCAAGTGATATTTTTTCCTTCAGGAATTTTGCTTAATTCAGGAAACTTGTTGTATGCTTGCCGTGCATAGTAGATAGTTCTCTCGGAAGTCGCCAAGTTGTTTGCAAGGTCTTGCAAGGAACTCTGATTGCCTTTGCTAAATTTCTTGAAGTTCTCATCAGTCTCTATCCGTTCACCTAACCGCCAATACCCCTCCACCAAAGCCCATCTAGAAGTAAAAACTGCCTCCGTGATAATCGCCTTGCATTCCTCCACAAGCGCCTCATACCATTCTTCGTTTTTTACTGGAAGTTTAGTCATTATGCCTAAATTGCTTCTAAATCGCTCTCAAGTGCCTTTTTGGGCTTCTGCGTGGCTTCCGGTAGTGGTATCTCCACCCCCGCTAGAGTGGCTAATTCCTTCAAATCTTCTTCAAAGACTAAAACTATGCCTTTGCGGATTTTTGACTTGTCAGTGTGGTCTACATAAGCATCGGCTAACTTTACTGAAAGAAACTTATCACCTTTAGGCGAAGTTTTAGTCCACGCGGCTCCCGCGTCAGCATAACTTTCTCCAACCTTAATGCTTATTCTATGTGTTGGGGCTTTTTCGTTATCGCTTTTCTTGTTGCGGAATATGTTGAAGTTTTTAATGATTATCATTTTAGAATATATCTACATCACTTCCTTCTAATGGATCAATACCTTCGTCTTGGTCTTTTTTATTCTTGGCATTGTATTCTTTACGACCTGTGGTTGTTTTTTTTATCTCATCAATGCTGGCGATACTTTCAATAACTCCAATTCCCATAAAAGCCAAAGCCCTTCCAACTGCCGAAGTTTCGGCGTTTTCTAAAGCTGAAGTTTTGTTTATGTAGCCCTCACCCCATGTTGCCTGCGAATAGCCGGTAAAGATTTGCTTGTCATTTGGTTTTACTGTGGCTTTGACTATTACTGTGTCAGCTTCCGGCGCGCTAATCAATTCAGTCGTGATAGAACCATCGGGATACATTTCATTGAAGAAAAGCACGCGATCGGCTACAAGAACGTAGGATTTACCTTTAAAATCTATTGCTTTGTCTTTAAGTGATTTGTCCATATTTAATTCATTATTAACGCTAATAAAGCTGAACCAAAGAAAGTAAACATAATAATTGTGATGAGTAAATCTCGGTTCATTTCATCTCGCTCGTGCCAAGAATCGTATCGACCATTTCTTGTAATCCATCTTGGGCGGCTTTTGGAACTTGCCCATCTGTTAGAATATATCTTCTAAAAAGAGATTGCCCGCCTTTAAAGAACGTAACTCTTACTTCTATGCCTTGGTTTAACCATTCATCTTCTAATTGTGATTGATTTGAGTAGCTCATAAATTTATTCAGGCGTATAGCCCAGAGGGAAATTCTCTCCATAAGGATTGTGTAATGCTTCGTTGTCAGAAGGGAATGCACGATACAACTTTTGGTTCACGGTGCGGAACGCCTGTATAAGTCTGCTTTGTTTTTCGCACTCGTAGCAATGTTCGGTGAATGTTTGGTGGTAGCCGGCTTTATGCTCGGAATCATTGAACTCCATTTCTTTTGTTAAGTTATTTTTTTTCATATTTGCTTAATTTTGAGTTTATTAAACCTCTAATAATCTGCGCCTCGGACACTTCCCATTTTTCCGCCTCCTTTTTGAGCCACGACCTCTGCTCTTCGTGCAAGCGAATGTGAATGGTGGTTGTTAATGTTTCCCTATTCTCTATATAAGCCATATTGAGAGTATAGCACAGGTTGTAATACAATGCAAGCTACTATGGGGATAACCCATTTTATCGAGAAAGAGGTCATTTCATTACTAATATCTTCCTAAAATAAAGTATTGCTTATGCTTTTAATTCTATCTTCGGCTATTTTACAGTATTCAGGGGAAATTTCACAGCCGATGTAGTTTCGTTTATCTAATTTACAAGCTATTGCGGTGCTTCCACTCCCTAGAAACGGGTCAAAAATGATTTCTCCTTCTTTAGAATAATCTCGCAAGATTTGTCGCATTAACTCTATCGGCTTTTGAGTAGGGTGATAGCGTTCTTCTTTATTCCTGCCCATTTGTTCTTGTAGCATCCCGTTCCATTTCCATTTATATTTTCTTATTGCGGTTTTGAAGGATGTCCACATAAGCTCGCAGTCAGCAAAAAAACTTTCTCCATTATCTTTATCCCAAACCAGCCAACAAGAGGAATTACTTAAATGCTCTACAAAATAATTTCCGCCGAAGATAATTTGATTTTTGCTTACTCTCATCATTTCTTCGAATACTTCTTTACTCGGGATTCTAGTATCGTCAAACCCCAAGTAACTTTTGGGGGCGATACTCCTTGTATGCCCACCTTTACCGAACGGCTTTGCCCCGCCGACTTCAACTCTCTCTCTCTCTCTCGATTGGCTTACCCACGTTTATTCCATACGGCGGGTCAGTTAGAACCAAATCAATACACTTATCGGGTAAAGTTTTCATAAATTCTAGGCAATCCACATTGTGTATTTTGTTTAGTTCTAATTCCTTCATTGTTTCTTTCTTCTTATAAAGTAACGTGGGCGGGAACTTTTGAATCCAAGCGATATGCTCCACAAATAAGCACCTAGGGTCTTGGCGATCTTGAATAGTGTTTTTCATTGGTATATTACTTTACCGATTTTTTCTTTTAATTTCGCATTCTTCGTTTCTCCATAAAGCCATTTTAGATACGCCAAATCTAGTAGAGCCACCTCTTGTATAGTCCTACCTTCGTACTTTCCAAAGTAAAGTGTAGGTGGAAGTCCTTGCGGCATCCATTTTACGAAATTTTTACAACAAGAAGTAATGGCTTTCAAATGAGTCGTCCCGTTCTTAAAAACTTCTTTTGTAATAATTAAATCACTTTCATTTAGTTCGTTGCCGAAGTTTATACACTCTTCATCTTTGCAATTATATTTTTCCATTAGAATTGTTTATCTAGTTCTTCTTGATAAGTTCCAAAACTTTCAGCAGTTTTTTCATAATCATTTTTGTTAGGATCAAAAGTCAGTTCTAGCGTAAATTCGCCATTAGGATTTCGGCTTTTTGGAACAGAAAGAAGTGTTTTCAAATGGTTACCTTGTTCACTCCTGTCGCGCCAGAGGTTAATCACATAGTCGGCGTTCTGTGGAATTGAGATGCTATCTTTGAAACTATCTATCGTGGGCTTCCTGCCCTCCAACTTTTTATAATGGACAACCAGAATAATTCTTGCCCCTGTTTTATTTTGTAGAGCTTTAATTCTTCCCATTATTTTCTCAATATAATCAGCTTTGGAATGTTGTCCTTTTAAGAGGTCAAAATAATGAAGGTGGTCTATCAAAAATAACTGGAAACCCTCTTGAACTTTTTGGTCTATCTCTCGCTCTAACGTCTCAATATCCATCTGCCGAGTTATCTTGGCGTAAAATATATTCTCATTTTTCAAGTTCTCTATCGCTTGCGCTTTATATTTTGGATATTCAGGGTCTTTGATTTCATTTCGACGATAATCGTTCCACGGATAATTTTTACCCTTCAGTCTTCCAATTTCAAAATAAATAACTTTAATTCCATAATCTCGTAGCGGCCCCTCCAATGCAAAGACACAGCATTTATTTTTCTTGCTCGCTTTTTGAATTATGTTCGCCGTAAAAGTAGATTTACCCGTTCCAGTTTCGCCTCCAAGAATAATTAACTCACCTTTGAAAATACCCGTCAACTTCTCATCAAGAAAGGAATAACCGAACGAAACAATATCTTCAGCTCTGGTATTCGTAAGTTCTACATCTCCCATTTCTAAAACTTTTGTCATTGAAACAAACTCCAGTGGTTCACTCACAATCTGTGCATCTTCTTTTTCTAAAGTATGTTCTTTTTTGCTTTCTCTTTGCGCAATAGAGTTAAAAACCAAACGTAGTTCGTAATGAGAAAGAGGAGGTATGTTCGCATCATTCCATTTCTCCAACATTTTCCACGCAGTCTCTTTCTGCTTCCAAAACGTTCGCAATAAAGCCCCAGCTATGGCGGCGGCGGATTCATTCCTTGATCCTGTGGAAACTCCGTCAAGTGCTTCAGGGATATTCACTTTCTCCTTCTCATTAAAAAGTTCTGCCGGAAAAGGAGCCATCTTACTTTCATTCAGAACTTTATATTTGTTACCGGATGCGTGAATTGAATTCGGGGCAACTACATAACCGCCATCACTGCGAATGTCAGTCAAAGGAAAAACTCTTGCTCTATTTTTTATTGGGTAATATTCATAATACAAGTGCCGTCCACCACCGCCGGTTTCAATAGTGAGCGTCTTTGGAAAACGTGAGATATCGCCGCCTTTCTCCACATCTACCACGGTAAGGGAGGAAATTTTACCCGTTACTATCCCAATGTTGGCCGTAGGCCATCTATTCCACCAGCTACGCACTTCTTCGGGGGTCGCAATTCTATCCTGAAATTCTTGCCATTTCAGTAATGGCCTTTTATCTCTACCCACGGGGATAATAGATTTCCCACTTGAAATATAGTGCAATGCAGTCGTTACGAGACTAGCCCCCTCCTTGGGGAGGGGGTTGGGGGTAGGGAATTCTTTATCTAAAGCCAATTTACTTGCGTTCATCATTTGGTTTATCGTTATTTAATGCGTTAATAAAATCTTCTATACTGTATTCTTTATGTATTCTTTCTTGTATGTGCCTACTTTTCGTCTCACCCTCGTCATTTTTCTGTTGGTAGGTATTCCAATTTACTATTGTAATTATTGTGTATTTTCGTGTTTTTGAGGTACGAATGTAGTGTCCCACCTCTAATCTCTCAATCCAGCGCCAAAAAGTAGCTTTTGAAACTCTTAATTCGGAGGTTGCTTTGAGTGAGCCAGTAATAAATTCCCCTTTTGCAATGTAAACTATTTTGTTCCCCATTGGAAATGAACCATCTCTCCAATTAGCTTTCAATAGACACCAAAGCCAAATTCTTAAACCTAAAGTTGAGAAGAAAATCTCATTATCCATCAAATTATCCCAGATTTTAACAAATCGTTGTTTGTTTCCCATAGAGTTTCTCAACTGGAGCAAAAAAATCTGGTGTATAAGAAGTAAAACTATAAACGTATTCGTGTGGTTTCATTGAAGAATCTCCGCAGTCTATGCATTGCCAAAATTGTAGAGTAGGATCAGAGTATTTGGTATTGTATTGAATCTTGGAATGAAAACAAACTACATTATCTCCCTTTGGTGAAATATACATCTCACCTCCATATTTAGCGGGGTAAGGAAGCCATTTATCTCGTTGTATCTCTTTTCTCATTTCTTCCCTTGTCATTGTTTTATATAGTTAATTTAGTAATTACCGACCAGAGACGAAAAACCGCCACCAAGTTAATGGTTGCGGTTCTCCGGCTCTGTGTAAAGAGACAACTACAGAATTGCACACATTTGCCAAAAAGGCAATAGAGTAAAAATCTTCAATTGTCTTTTTCTCTTTACACATACTGAAATTATAATTTAGTCAATAAAGTTTCGCAAGCCCTTTTTCCTCTTCCAAGTGAATTAAAAGTGGATAACTTATTACAAAGCAAAACCGCCAAGCTATCAATAGTGTTGGCGGTCGCCTTTAAGACTTAAATTGTGGCTCACATCTATACTTTACCACATTTCTTTATTTAATGCAAACTGAAACGCCCCTGTTACGGGGCGATCAGCTATGAAATGTGCAGGTGCGAAAAGATTTGTAAACGCCCTGCCCCAAAAAAGTGTCGGGTAAAATTAACAAAGACCCGACAGTAAAATTATATAAAAAGCGTGGGAAGAAGTCCAACCCACGCTTTGTTTCCGACCTTTATGTCCGAGTCGGATACCTCCTTTCTTATTCTCAAAGCAGTAAAGCCAAGAGAAATAAAACAAAGAACAACGTGCAACCAATACCATCGATGACCCACGCCTTGATTGAACTCCGTGGTGTGAAACTAATTTCGTGGTTATTTCTTTCTTTCATTGTTGAACCTTTCTTTTTTTTCCGACCATTGTTTCAGACACTCAAAACAGCAGAGAAGCAGATTACCATTTAAGAATGAGTAAATCATTTCTCGGCGTGGTTTGACCTTTCCGCAGTTTTGGCAGACTTTCATGGTTTCCCAGTCCGCAGTTGTTAGCATTAGTCAGCTCCTTCCCGCCACTTGACTTCGTTCTTCTTGCGCCTAGCTAGATAGATTTGAGCGCAAGAAAATGAGCAAATAAACGTCTCTACTTGGACTAGAGGAGGTGAGAGCTGACAACCCATTTTCTTACGAGGTTTTTTTTTCTTGCAGACAACGCACTTTTTCAATCCATTTGGCATTTTCATAACGAATGTTCAATTTTGAGAAACGGCTTTCCTATCAAATTATACTTTATGTTGGGTAAAATTTTATGTCTCCCCAATACTTCAATTCTCCTTGTCTGCGTGCTTTCAGAGCATCTTCACGTAATTCGAAAGAGCCAAGATGTTTTTTCCCGCCGTCTATTCCTATCTGGGCAATCCATTTTTTTCTATTTTTGCTCCATGAAATTCCCTCAACATTATTATTCCGACAATTATTTTTATGAGTAACGAAACGTAAATTTTTCCTGCGGTTATCTAATTTATTTCTGTTTATATGGTCAGTTACTAATCCATCTTTTTTGCCCATAAGAAGATGATGAAATTTGACATTTTTGTTATTGAATTTATGGCACGCATATCCTGTCCCACTAATATACCAACGATATTTTTTTACAATATCAAAATCCTGAACATCAAAACTTACAAACCAAAAGAGGTCTCTCACTTTTCATGTCATTTATACCAAAATTGGCGACACGCTTTGCAGGTATGTCGCCAGTCCTAGTTGCAAAGCTAATAATAACTTGATTATATCATGGGCAAAAGAAAAAATCCCGACAAGCGAGATTTCTTCTGAGTCCTTATATTGTTTTCTCCCGAAAATCCCCAGCCGGAGCCAAAGATCCGCTCGAAAGTGTAATTCTACCTAAGTAAAAGAAACAAAACAACTACGAAGATAATAACCAAAATGCAGTAGGGAAAGAAACTTATCTTCTTTTCCAGTGGTTTTAATTTTGGAGATTCTCTTTCTATGATTTCATCTAGGGCATCTTTCTTTATTTGGTCGGTTAAAGGAGGTTTACTGTCTATTTTTACTTGACTTGGACTATCTAAAAAGTTTTTGTGTTTACTCATATAAGTGCATTAGAAGATTTATTTTAGCGTTTGTTAAAGCACCGACTATGCCATCATTTTTTAAGTTTTGTCCTTTTTGGAAACTTCTGACAGCCAGTAGAGTTTTATCGCCGAAAATTCCGTCAAGAGTTAAACTGTTTCCTCCCATATTTAGAAACTTCTGTAATTCTAAAACATCGCTATTCCACATTCCTTTTCTAAGAGTTTTGGTGAAAATATATTTTAGCGGAATCGCATAAAAATAGGGCATCGGGTCAATAGCTCCAAAGTAACCGTTGGTTTGTTCGGTGTTGTACCAAGTAAAATTAGTTTCATTTTGCGCCTGTGGTTTCAACCCGAAATGAAGATGATCGCCGGTGGACATTCCTGTATTGTCTGCGTAACCGATTAAATCGCCTGCTTTGACTTCCTGTTTTGTCTGCACCACGGCGTTGTCTTGAAGGAGATGCCAATAAATAGTCTTGAAATATACATCCTTGCCTTCGTATTCATACGAAACTAACGTGCGAATTACCACGCCATTACCTCCACCATTGTCTACTTCAGGATAGCAAACGCCATCGTGCGAGGCATAGACTGGCTGTCCACGGTATGCTCTTAAATCTACGCCATTATGACCTTTCATACCCTGTGCGGTGTATAAGTCAGTTACACGCCCAAAAGCGTAATTGACAAAGAAAGGATTGATTGGGTATTTTAGTGTAAGTTTAGTCATCAGATAATTCGTCTAATATGGGTTCTTTCCCCGCTTTGTAGCAGTCCTCACAGAGAAAAACTGATGCTTTGTTGGTACATAAATCGCATGTCGGTATTTTAGTTTTTTGTTCATTCTGTGTCATTTTGGTTCATCAGTTTCAGAAAACAAGACTGACACGCAAAAATATTAGCCGATAAAACAAATTCAAGCTCCTGCCTGAAAGACTTTCCGCAAAGCCCGCAGACATTCCGATTCTGGTGAGTATCTCTGCCCTTTTCTTTGAATATCATTTATTATTTAAGAACAGAGCGTATATCGTGCTACTAGCGGCGAGTATTCCGAGAATAGTGGAGTACCACACTGTGTCTCGAATAAGGACATACGCAATTCCCACTATCACTGAAAGCACTATCGCCCATACCTTGCTCGCTGTGCCTTTAGTGGTTTTGAAATACTCAAAAGCCAAAGACAAAACAGCACCCACCACACCTATTCCGATAAAATTAACTAAGTCTACATCCATAAATTTAATTCATAAGTTACTAATAAGTTACCGACCTTACTTGATTTTGATTTGATAATTGTTCAATGTTTGTTTGATGTTGGCAATGTCATTCTGAATAGTGGCGATGCTTACATTTATCTGATTTATCTCCGCCGTGGTTACAGTCAGATTGGCAATCGTAGTTTCCACATAGGACAAGCGGTTGGAGAAATTTGTCCATGTAATAATTATACTCCCAAAAAAAAGTATTATAAACCAGTTGTCTCTCAAAATTTTGGTAAAGTTTTCCATGTCATTTTCCTAAATTACTGTTAAACGTCTTTATAGTTGGGTCAAAATCTTTTAAGTCTGCGGCTGATGCCTTGTCGCCTATTTTATAAGTAGGCGGAGTTGATTCAGGAACTTTCTGATTGTGAACCCACATCCAAGCCACAAGTAATCCTACGATGATAATTACAGCTACCCACGATAAACCTTTTTCTGTACCAGTCATGTTTTTTTAATTAGTTAATAATCGAGCTAATAATATCTACTATATCACTTTCTCTACAACTAACACTGCTCCAATATCAAAAGAAGTTACGGCTGTAGTCTCACTTCTAAAGCGCAGTTGTGCTGTACCAGTATTAGCCCCAGTAACTAATAATCCCCAACCAGTTACAGGATTAGTAGTAGTGGCTGGTTGTGCCGATGAAGTTCCGAGCGAAGCATCATCAGCGTTTGAAGAACCGCCCGTCAATGTTCCCGAAACACCTGCTGCAAGTTGATGAACAAAAGTCATTTGAATACGAGTAATAGCTGAAGAAACATTTAATTGAAACCCAACACCCGTAGTAGCGGCAGTTGAAGTTATCCCTCCAATCCATCGAAAAACATAAGTTGAATTAGCTTCATAAGTCCAAACTAAACCGGGTACGTCCACTGGAGTTACATTTGCCCCAGTAGTCGCTGCTCCTGACGAAGTACCGACAAATATGTAACTAAAGATATTTGCCGAACCATTAAAAGAAACTCCATTGATAGTTCTGGCGTTCTGTAATGTAGTAGCTGTACCAGCGTTGCCTGATACTGTTGTCTGGTCGCCAGTATTAGTTCCTGTGATAGAAGCCGTCCCTGCCACTGTTAAAGTGAAAGTAGAGAGAGCTAAAGTTCCTGTGCCTGCGGTAATCGCATTACCGTTGATGGAGGTCGGAGTAATAGCCCCAGCTATTATGGTAAGAGCGGGTGTTGCTCCGCCGGAAGAAGAACCTGAAAAGCCATTGGCAGTAGCAATGGATACTGCAGTAACAGTCCCGACTGGCACATCACCACTACCAAGCAGAGAAGTTCCACCGACAGTTTTGATATTAGTGCCGGAGATTAGAGTGTCTTGTTTGCTAGACGCTAACCCAGAGTATTGAGAGTTCGTTGCGTTATCTCCTGTGTTCGTTCCACTGGAAGTCCCTGAAAATGTTCCGCTTTGAGTAGCTAAAGTTCCTAATCCGAGAGTAGCACGGGCAGTAGTGGCATCAGCGTCATCAACGAGAGTGAGACCGAAAGCACTCACGGCGGTAGCGTTCAGTTTCAAATCAAGAGCGGTTTGTGTCGGCGTAGAAAGCGGCATAGTTCCCAATGTCATTCTTTTGGCAACATTGTTATCATTCACATCCAATACTGGAATAATATCGGCTGTACTGGGTGAAGTTAAAAGGTCTAGGTCAATTATTTTTGTACTCATAAGGTTATTTGTTGATTGTCATCTAATAATAGAAAATCATTAACTCCCAAAAGCATATATTGATTATCGGGTGGAGCTATTGTAATTTTTATTACTGTGTTAAATGGGAACATAAATAATTGCTTTTAAGAAGCTGGTCCGACATAATTACATTCAAAGAAAGTATATCCTGTTGCCCCATAAACCGTACAAGCTGTTACTGCGTTTCCATTGAAACCATAAATAGAAAGAGTGTCGGTGCTTCCATTCATACTAACCAAACACGAAACTGTTAAATGCAATTCTGCATTGGTGGTAGTTTCATTTTGCACCGTCCCATTTTTATAGAACGCACCATTTTTCCAAACTTCAATTCCATAGTTACTTAAAGCGACCGCAGTAGTCAAAGTAATAGCGGCAGACAATCTATAAATTCCTGCTTTTAATGGAGTATATAAATTTGTAGAAGTAGAATAATATGTTCCAATATCAAACTCTTTGGCGGCAAATGCAATTATTGTTCGTGTAGAAGTAGCAAGCGTAGTATTACCCGTAGCGTAAGCCGAAAATGCAGGTATGTTAGCACTACCAGATGCTATGGCAGTCGCAGTACCTGTAATACTTCCAGCGATAGCATTGGTTACTTGAAGGTCGGTGAACCACCCTTTAGTCAGTCGAGCCGCAGTCGCTCCTAGAGAACCTGTCATGGTTAAATTATTCGCTCCGAGAGCTAATGTTCCAGTAGTTAGTGTCAAGACTCCCGATGTGTGCGTTAAAACAACATTGCTATTTGCATAATTTATTACCGCCCCCGAAGCCAAGAAAAGGTCTGAAAAGTTGTGCGTTGCATTTCCAAGTCCTGCGCCATCATCCGTTCCTGGCAAAAGGGTAGTGTTGATCGCCGCCGCCGACAGATTAGAGAGAGCTGTATTCGCCACTCCTGTTACTTCACCTATACTCAATGTCCAAGTATTGGTTGCGGTTTTTATCAAGGAAGCAAAATTATATTGGGTAGTGATTGTGGAAGTTCCCGAAGAAGTTTGAATTGTTACCCCACCGGCAGGGGCAATAACCACATCGCCTACTCCGAGTTTTCTAATCAAAATTGAAGTTCCAATAGGGAAAGCGATAGAAGCGTTCGTAGGCACGGTTAAAGTAACTGTGGACGCTTTATTCATATCTACTAAATCCGAAGCATCAGTCAAGGCAAGAGTATAGTCATTAGTCTGGGCGTTTATCGCTAAATATATTTTAGGATTTGTTAAAGATTTATTCGTTAGAGATTGTGTCGCCGCAATTCCCGTTATTGTATCTGTCGCACTCGGAAAGGTATATGTTTGAGCCGCCGTCCCCGTGTAAGTAGAAGAACCCGTAGTAAAAGTATTTCCATTTACTGTGGTAGGCGTGATAGCTCCTAAGGTTAAAGTAATAGCGGGGGTCGTCGTGTCAGTCGCTACCGAACCCGATACCCCATTTGCGGTTACTACGGAGACGACTGTTACTGTTCCCGCTCCTTTTGCGTTGATTTGTGCTTGTATTGCGCTCGTAACGCCTTTTAAGTAAGTTAATTCCGTCAAAGAAGGATAAGTAGCCACCGCTAACGATACGATATTTTTACTCCCATCAGTGCCTAATAATTGTGAAGCAGTTAGATAACTCCCTGTAATAGAAGTGGCGAAGGTCGGAGCAGTCAATGGTGCTTTAGCATTTAGTTGTGTCTGCACGCTGGAAGTAGCGTCAAGAAACGCCATAGTTGCAGATGAAACTCCATTTGTAGAGGTAGGAGTGATTGCTCCAAGAGTCAAGGTAATAGCTGGCGTAGTTGTATCTGTCGCTACTACCCCTGAAACTCCGTTAGCAGTGGCCACAGATACAATGGTTACTGTACCAGTTCCTACTGATATATTTCCACTACCTAATAAAGAAGTCCCACCGACAGTTTTAATGTTAGTGCCTGAAATCAAAGTATCTTGCTTGCTGGTTGCTAATCCACTGTATTGAGAATTGGCAGCATTATCGCCGGTGTTTACTCCTGAAGTATTACTAATCACAACTAACTGCGCGTCAGTAACATAATTATCATCCGCTCCAAGGGCGGGGGCTAGAGCAATATCTCCACTACCTAAAAGTGAAGCAGAGTTTATAGTTTTTATGGTAGTTCCACTTAATAGAGTATCTTGTTTAGCGTTTAGTGCATTTTGCAAGTCTATTTGAGTAGAAAGTGTACCGGTAATAGAACCCCAAGTGCCACCTCCTCCTCCACTATTTGGTCTATTTATTAAAAATTGAGTGCGCTGATCAAGGATGCTGATAGCTCGGTTTAATCTAGTTTCATCTACCAAACTATCTAATCCAGCCACTTGTGTTCGCTCTATTTTTAGTGAATTTTTTTCGCCCCTATTTATTTCCTCTACCACCTCCAGTCTTTTTAAGACAAAAGGTTCTGCTTTAGGAATTTTAGACAAAACATCTTCCACGATTTTAGTTTCATCCGCGTCTTTGCCGTCTTGCGGTTTCATCTTTTCCACCTCTTTCATTAAAGACTTAATCTCTTTCATTTTTGCGGAAAGTTCGGCTAGAACTTCTTTTTTTACTTGTGATGTTTCACTTGAAACGTTCCTTTCTAGTTTAGCGTTCTCATCCAATGTTTTTTGTAAGAGGGAATTGACTACTTGCTTGGTTTCGGCAGAAAGATTTTGAAACTCATCCTTGGACTTCTTAATAGTTTCAAGCACCGTAGTTAAAAACTGTCTTACCTCGCTCGGGGTAAGGGTATCGTTTTGCAAGAGTTTTAGAAGTTCTTTTAATTTTTCTAATTTGTCTGAGGGCATTTCTTCATTATTAGGGCTTGACTTTATAATCGTAATATGCTGTACTTACCCTATGGAAACATTACGAGTCTTTTTACTAACTGTTTTATTCGTAGCAGTCTTTATGGTTATATCCTTGTTTTCTGGGCTTAAACGGCTTTTTAGCGGTTTGATTTGAGCTTTAATTTCAGGTGGGACGATGCCTTTTTTGAGGTCATTTTGTATCTTTAATCTTTTAGCATCTGAAAGGGTATCAAGCCATTTAGAAAGTTTTAATTTGAATGTGGGACTCTGATAAATTTTCTTAATAAGAACAGCCAATGCTCCGCCAAGAGGAGTAGTAAATCCTGAACCTGTTAAGAATGTAATAACGTCTGCCGCAGAAATGGTCGCTCTTGTCAATCCTCTAGTTGAACGAGTTTCTACTGCATCCTGAATGGAACGTGCGGTAGCAACATTATTATTTAATTTATTTATGTCAGCTCCTGTACTTTTTTTAACTTCAGTTTCAATGAAACTTCTCAAATTAGCTCTAATATTGTCTAATCCAGCTTTAGCCACGCTTTCCTTAACATCCCCTGTAGCTTTATATAATGAAAAGTGTTCATCTAATAATTCTTTAGCTCTTTGTACATTTTCCAAAGTTATGTTTTTCTTTTTTAGTAATGCGTCTAACTCCTGATTAGCTTTTTGTAGTCCTGGCGTGTCATTTATCTGCTTTTTTATCGCCTTTAACGCTTCTTCATAGCGTGGAACATCCTTTGCTTTATATATATTTGACACTTTCTTTATTTCTACTCGAACGGCATCATAATTTGTTCTAAAAAAATCATCTACTGCTTTGATTGTCTCTGGTAGTGTATTATGAATTAAATTATTATCAGCCATAAATTTCCCCACATCATTCCCAGTAGATAGTGAGATATTTTTTACATCTCCTTGTGTCAAGTCTAACGCTTTAGTAACTTCTGTATTTACTATTCTATCTGTAGTCGGCAATATGTCTTTCGTTATATTACCAGCGAGTTTGCTATCCGTTATACCTTTTAATCCTACTTTTAATGTGTCAGTCAATCCAGACGATAGTCCAGACAAGCCAGTTTTTATTTCTGTCGCCATCAATTTTCCATTATTCAAAACTTGCTCGGGAGTAACTTTTGTAAAATCACCGAACATACTCGTATATTTATTAGCTAGTTCCTGAAAACCATGTTCTATAAAGTTATTCGCACCATCGCTAACAACCTGTTTGGCAACAGCGGGCTGATAAATTTTAGCAGATGGGTTGCTATAAACAGCTTCAGGTTTATAGTCGCCCGATGCGATATATTTATCTTGCATTTTTACTGTATTAGCGGTCGTTCCATTTTGTTCAAAACCAGCTTCTACATCTGCAAGTTTCGCTTTATTATGAGATAATAGTTTGTTAGCAACATTCTTTGTAAGTGTAGCAACATCCGCTATTGCTTGAACATCACCAGTTAAACGAACAGAATTAGCAACTGCGTCCACAGAGTCTTTGAAATTTTGGTCAGTATCATATAGGTGCGTAACATCTTGAACAGTTTTGTTTGAACCAATAACATTACCGATTGCTTTAATTGGTGTTGATTCAGATAGCCATTTTACTCCTGCACTAAATCCTTGAACAACTTGCTTAACTCCCGGAATCTTCATAGCAGTTTGTTCTATCGCATTAGCCGCTAAACCAGCGCCTTGACCGAATGTTTGAACACCTTTTTCTACTATTGAAGAATCTGGTCTACTTAAAATACCCCCAGTTCTTTCCACTCTAGTGTTCAAGTCGTTTTTTAATCCTTCTAAAAAGGAAGGTTCTTGAACTTCTTGTTTTTGAGGCAATACACCAGTTCTAAAATTAGTAATTGCCTGAGTTACTTCCTGTTGGGATTTTCCATTTTGTAGTCCCCATTTTATTATTTGTTGTTCTTTATCGTTGAAAGCCATATATTTTAAGTTAGTAATAGTTAGATGGGTCTATTGGCATATTATCAGGGCTAAATGTTGTATTTATTATACCTTGTTCATCTTGGGTTAAAATTGTTCCCTGTGAAAGTAATATCGCTCTACGAGTAAGGTCTTGAATACTTTTGAGTTCAGTTTTGAAAGTTCCTTCATCTATATTCCATATTCCAGTCCCATTTCCTTTACTGTCTTTAATTTCCCAATCATTTATTGCCGAAGCGGAATTTGCCAAGATATTCAGCTCTCCTTCGCTTAAAGCGCCGAAAGTCGCTCCCCGTGCCTTTGCAGCGATAAGTGAATCAAGTGTAAGACCTGAAACGAGTTTGTGGACACCACCTGCGAAACTTTGACCTAAACCAGAGACCATTGAATAAGCGTCAAATGGAAGTTCCAATAATCCCACACCAGTTAAAGCTTTTCCTGCAGTTCCCCAAAATCCTTTCGGAGTTCTTGAAAGAATATTAGTACCAACTCGTGAAGGAAGCCCATTGTTAGTTAATAAGGCATCTACAGCTTCAATTTTATCATTCATTATCGGAATACTAGATTTAGCATTTTGTAATGCACTTGCTGTAGCTTTTTTTTCTGCTGCAGTTGGTTCACCCATTAGAGAATTAGTTTTCTGTAAGTTAGCTAGTTGCTGATTTTTAATGGCTAAATCAAGTATCATATTTGGGTCTTTGAGTTGTGTGAGAAGTTGAGATAAATCTCTTTGATAATTCGGAGATTTGGGATTAAGTCCCATTATTTTCGCCCCTAGCGCAGATTGCCCATTTTGAAACGCTATCTTGGCATAGGATTTACCATCAGCTAACATAGCATCTCTTTCTTGTAAAGCTCTCGCTTCTTGTTTATCCAATACATCTAGTTTTCTTTTCTGGTCAGCCGTTGCAAACTCATAGACTTTAGTTCTAACTTCTCTCTTAAAATCAAATTCATTTTGCGCTTCTTCGGAATAAATCTTAAAAAGGCGGTCTAAACTATCATTAGCCATCTCTAGGTTGCCTTGTGCCGCAGAGAGTTGCGCTTGCACAGGGAGTGCTGCGATAGCAGTTTCTCGCCCTATCTCTGCCTGTTGTCCACCAATGATGGCTTCTGGTATTCCACGTCCTTGACCTGTTAAAGAAAGTTGGTTGGCTTGTCCTTTAGCCACTATTCCATTAAGTTGTCCTGTCAAGTCGCTAACTGCTTGCTGTTTTTCTTTGATGCCTAACTGTTTTTGTAGTTTTCTATCTATGTCCGAAGCTGATTCTTTTTGGTTGTAATCTTTCAATAGTTGCGAAATGTAGTCCTCTTGTGTGCCTTTCTGTTCAGCTTCTAAATCTAATCTTTGCTGTTCAATCGGAGTGGGAATGTCCATTGAATAATCTGTTACCTTTGGTTCAGGAAAAGTAAGTTTAGTATTACTCGGACTAAGATCCTGCACGCCCATGACATTAGTTGTGGGGCTGCTAGTAATACCTGAAGCAAGATTAGACCTTTGAACAGAATTGGTTTGTGTTGAAGTTCCGCTAAGATTTTGGAATCCGCCAGTTGCTACTTGATTAGCTACTGCGGGACTTAAAAGATTTATACTTGAACCGCTAGCAATAACTTTCCCTTGGGCGTTGTATGCCTGTCCTTTATAAACTGGAGGAGGAGTACTATTAGAACGAGTGCTATAAGCGCCCGGCTGGCTTGAGGTGGTGTCGGCAAGCCCTCCGCTAGATGCTTGTTTTGCCACGGCGGGTGATAAAAGATTTGTACCAGTTTTAATAGTTCCTCCTGAAGACATACTTGGAAGAGATAAATTAACTTTCGGGAGAGGAGCAACTTTAAGAGGGCCGATGAATCCCGGCTGTCCTGCTTTTGGAGCTGTTTTTTTTACTGTTGTTGCCATATATATATTCTACACTAATGTGAATCTATTCGCTGAACTGCAAAGATATAAAACTCCACCTGACTCGATGATTTCTCCTACCTCACAAACTAATGGAGGAAAATCATAATGCGGAACTTTAAGTCTTGTATTGAAACGTGAAAATTTGTTGAAGTCTTGTGATCCTGAAAAATTATTTCTGTAAACCTCTTGAGTCAAGGAATCTAAATCATTTTTGAGGGCTTGTAATTGTTCTTGGGTATTCTTATCCATCAAATTGTACTCATTGGAGTGGCTAAAGTCTCCAAACTTGTTATTTCTAATCCTCCGGTGGACTCAAATCTAAATAAAAACTCTTTGCCTGATTTAAAATCTACCGCGTTAGTCTCGTCCCGTAAAAATGTTTTGGAAATTGCCTCGACTGTGTTAAAAGTGCCGATAGTGGTAAAACTTGTAGCTCCGTCTATTTTGTATTTTACTGCCAAACTTTCTCCAGTCGCTAATTTTCTGAAAGAAACTTTTATCTTGTCCAGTCTTTTTTCAATATCCGAACTGCCGTAATTTTGTATTTGTGTTTCTAAAATAGAAGTGAAAGCATAGGTAGCCACGTCATTTGTTTTATCTATGCTTCCGTCTCCGCTATGAGCTATGAAGAAGAAATTACCCGCCGAACCAAAACCTTGTATCCCTGACGTAGTGATGTTCTCGGAAATATAATCCAGCGAAAGGGCGTAGGGATAATTGACATTTTTTCTGCCAAAAGACCAAAGTCCTTCGTTGTATTCCGTGCCCACATCGTTGGTCATTATCTTAGCTGAAAAGAATAGACGATTGTTTTTAACAGTCTTAGATAGCGGCATTGATATACCATTTAACTTTGCAGTAAATACTTCTTTTAAGACTTGCGGAACTCCGCCTGAATATCCCTGAATTATCATCGAGCCACGCCCTGCGCCACTAGCATTGTTTAAATATCGGTCAGTAATACCTACCAACATTCCCTCCACATTGTCTAGCACTCGCAATTCTCCCTCGCCCCAGTCAATTACTTCTTGCACATCGGGAGAGTAGAGATTCCACAAAAATACTTTAGAAGTTCCATTGTAAATGTTAATAGACGAACAACCGATTGCCATATAGTTGCCAAAGTTGCAAACTGAAGTTATTTTTAAATTCGTCGGCAATTTGAGAGCTTGATCTTGGACTGTCCCGCTAGGGTAAATTCTTACCACTATGTTGTTGTAGAAAATATATCCATTGTCGTCTTTAGCCACTATGCCTTGAGCATTACTTGAAATTGTAACGGAAGTATTGGCGACAGTAGTTACTCCAATAGTCGCTCCAGTGCCGGTGGCAGATGAGGTAGTAGTAGTTTTAGTGCCTGTGGAATAGTTATAGCCCGGTTCAACGATAGTTACTGCTGTTACTACCCCTGCTGATACTGTTGTTACGATAACAGTGCCACCTGACCCTCCTCCGATGTATAGAATGTCATTTACATTGTATAAAGTGCCGCCTGCAACTACGGAAACGACTGTAATCGTGTTATAGACTGTTCCCACAGTGCCGGCGGAGTCGGTTATAGTGGGAACACCTGAAAGTAGTCCCCATTTCCATACTTGGGTTGTGCCTTGAAATCCCCATAGATAATCTTTGTATTCCAGTAATGTACCATTCTTTGCTGCTCCGTTGCCCTCCGAAGAAGCTGGCAGAGTCCAGTTTCCTTGTGTAGCGTCTGCTTTATAGACTATTTTGGTAAGTCCTCCACTTTTTTGTCCTAGTCCGTATAATTTAGCGGATGCGGTTGCGTAGAGAAAATCTTTGATGAAGTATTGTTTCATACCGGTTGACGAACTTCCGTCATTTGTATCAGTCTCAAAACTTCTATAAGGAGTTAGGCGATTCGGATTCGTGAAAATATCAAAGTGTTTTGCTATTGAAAATCCACTCTGCGAAATAGCGCGAGGATCATCGCTAATCCCTGAATACCAACTGTTCTGTTGTGTTCCTTGTGGTTTCATTACAAAGCCCTTGGATTCATTAAAATAAAGTTCGTCCCATCGTGTACAACAAAGCAGAGCATACCTGCTAAAATATCATTGTTAGCGAGAACAGTATTTACTCCTTTAACAAGAGGAAAATTACCTCCCCCGTTTGGGTTTAAAGTAGCCGCCCCAGTATTAGCTGTGTTAGCTTTAAATATAAATGAAAATCCCGCTATCATTCCCGTCACCGGAGTTGGGGATAACGAGATTACATAAGTATCGCTCGAACCACTATCTACCGCGTAATTTCGCTGACCTGACTGCCCTACAATGTTATCTGCAATAGTTAATGACGCTTTAGCATCTACGTAGGCCTTAATTGCTTTTTGAGAAGGATATTTAACATCTGAATTTGCCGCTAAAGTTGTATCAATATCTTTATTTGATACTTCCTCTTTATCTGTATTCAAATTGCTAAAGTTTGTATTTATTACAGTACGACTATTGGTTATTAAATCACCTGAATTTATTGAAGTTATTGTACTCATGTTGGTCTTATGACGTTAGTTAATAATTGACTGATAGACAACCAATCTTTTGTTTCGCTTGCCCAACTTGTTAAGATGGTTGCCCAAGTTTCACCCGAATTTGGTCTTGCTATATTTGTTATAGTCATCTGCTTGAACGATGTTTAACTTGTAATACATTCGGCTCATCAGTCTCCCTTGTGGCGAAATAATCTTCCAACTTCTGTTCTTCCTTTGCCAACTCAATACTCAATGGTTGTAAATTGGCTAGTCCTAGAGTTAGGGCGGCGTCATAGGCACTCGCTACTACAAAACCCCTATGCAAATCGTCAGCCACTCCCGGCGCTTTGGTTGTGTCTGTGGCTACAAAATATGAAGGTGAGCGTTGGAAATAATACTTAAGTCCGGCAGATACAGAAGTTGCGGGTTTTGGGTACAAACGGATAATGTTGTCAGCTATTTTATCGTAATAGAGCGGTAATCCTGCTGTTTTATTCCATTCGTCTAGTGCTATCCCACCTAGTTGCGCTTGGTCTATTGGTTGAAGTTGTCTGTAAAGACCTGAAGAGTCCAAAATATCTATTCTAGTAAGATTAGTGATTCTATTATTTTGTCCATCAGTCAAGAATGAATAATCAGACTGATTAGCTACTAGGTTTGCAGTACCGATAGGAAGATTAGTGTGATTTGTATCATCAAGTTGGAATTTCTTATCGTTGCCTTTCCCATAAGTAAAAATCTTATTCAGCCAATCGTTGCAAGAGTTCACCACATTGAATGTTTCCCACTGCGAAGAATCAACTCTAGCCATTTTTCTAGCTCGTTGCAGGATTCCTAAATTTGTACTTGTGTCGCTAAAAGGTATCATTGTTTTTTCTTAAAATTATTCTTAAAATCTTGAAGATGAGAGAAAATAGTTGCGACTATTTGACCATCCTCTAAAGAGAGCGAATCGTAATCGTCATACATATCCGTAAGAAATGGTTTCATTATCTCTCTGCCGAGCGGGATTATCTTATCGTTCCACTTCTGCGCTTTGAGGGCAATTTTGTTGCGCGCATTTTCCAGTTCTTCCTTCTTCTTTTTCAATGTGTCGTATTTTGTATGCAGTTCTGCTGGAACTTGTTTTATCATTCGGTCAAAGATTTCTTTCTTAAGGACTTCCATCTCTTTAATGGCTTCGTCTACTTTCGCGCCGACTGCTTTCTGTTTCTCATTGATGTCGGAAATATCCACTTTCTTTTCTTCTTCCTGAATTTTCTTGTCAGTTTCTTCCATTTCCTTTTCTAGTTGTTCTATCTCTACTGATTTGGCTCTGCCGATTTCAACTAATTCCGCTTTTTTCTGTAAAAGAGTTTTGAGTTTATCGTTTTGTATGGTTATTGTTTTGGGGTACATTTTATTTATTTATTATAGCACTATTAAAGAGAGATTCATACGCTTCTCGCCACAAGTGAGCATTTTTTTCTATGGAATAATTGTTTTCCACGTACTCTTTTGCTTTATGACCCATTTCTCGCCTTAATTCTTTGTTAGTTATCAACTGTTCTATCTGAAATATCCAACTAGCGGTATCAGTAGCGAGTAAAAGATGCTCTGCGTCTTTTGGATTGACCTCATAGGGAGAATCGTGAGTTGAAAAACTTTGTCCAACGGTAGGAATTTCCAACATTGAGTTTTCCAAGAATTTCAGATTAGACTTGCACCTATTAAAATAGGAATCATATCTAGGAATAATAACCATGTCCAACTTTAAGCCATTTAGATACTCATAATACACATCACTTGCCACAAAAGAGTGCCACTCTATGTTTACTTTATTCCAAAATGCGTACTCATCCACATAAAGTTTTTTATAGATTTCATTATCGCCCTCCGGCGGCAGTGAAAGTAGAACTAGGCGAACTCTTTTATCATGTTGGTAGTGTTCTATGATTGGCTTCAGCACTTCTACATCAGAAGTTATGCCTACGCTTCCTGTTATGCCTATTCTCACTATATCTGTTTCATTTCTTTTAGGTTCTGGGTAGTAGAAAGGATCAACACAATTCGGCAAGACTACTACGTTAGGATTTAATTCAAGATATTCCTTTTTAAGAAATTCCGTAGAGCAAGTTACGAGGTCAGCTTCTTTAACAAAGGTATCTATACTTTTATTCAGTGTGTCTAGTCCTCGCTTTATTTTCTCCTCGTTCATATACTCATTGAATTTGAATCCGCCATAATCCTTGAAAGTATCATCGTTATCCATCACGACCTTCTTGCCTGCTTTCTGTAAAGCTCGCATCATGGCTAACTGTGCTTCTTTTTCGGGTCTATGAAAGACAATTACATCAGCGTCCACCATAGCTTTAGCTTTCTGTTCGGGGGAGATTCGCTCTAGCCCCATTCTTACCCGATCACCGTCCCAGCCATTCTCTTGAAGAGGAAATAGACAGCGCACGTTGTAGCATCCATCTAATCCATTATTAGTAAAGTAAACTTTCATAACATTTTATCCAATGCTTCGGATATTTTTTTAGTTATTAGTGCTTCTATTTTATCTTCAATCAACTTTTCTATTTTCTCATCAAGTTTGCCGACTTTCTGTGGAGTATTAGTGTCTAGGTTGGGTGTTACCGGTTCAATATACTCCGGTTCAACTGGCTTAATTATTTGTCTAGTCTTTGGATTGATGATATTCCCACTAGGGTCTATCCTTACACTTTCCTTTCTAATGTTCGGTGAAATTATTACGTTGCCCATAAATTGTTTCCTAATTTGCTGATGTTCCGCAATTAGGTGTGGACACCAGCAAACAATTTAAAATTAAATTGATAAGTTAGGCCGAGGTCAAAACAGAAATTCCTGCGTTATCTCTATTCTCTACTACGCCGTAGAGCAAGTCTGCGGTTGTAAGAGTAGAAAGATAATCAGGGATGTAATTGCTTTGAACACGGACTCCATAGCGCCCAGTCATTGAACTGCCTAGTGAACCGCCACTACCTAGTGGTGAGGTTGCAAAGTGCAGAGCGTCTCGGTGCGCTAGCGCGTTGTATCGTCCAGCCGTTCCTGAAACGTATTGCACGTTGTTGGAAACGTAAACCGGAATACCATACAAAGAAGCGCGAGGTGTCTTGGCTGTCGGGTCATTGACGGGTGAGTTCACTGCCAAAGAGAACTTGTCAATGTTTTGGATTTGCTTCCAAAATACTGATGGATGTAGGAAAAACCCAACATCGGTAGATGTATCAATTCCTACCGATTCAAGAGCGGAAATTGCCGCGCGAATGTCGCTATCGCCTAAAGCCGCAGTTGAAGCACCGACTACCGTGGAGAAACCTTGAAATAAGCTCGCTAGAGCTACTTCCAGTTTCTTTGCCATCGTATAGCCGGAACTCTTAGCATATCTCTCTTGGAGATAATAAGAGTGTTTTACCTGTGCCGCCTCGCGATCTTCAATCGCAAAGCTAACTTCATACCACTGATCTACGGTTAGAGTAATTTTCGTGTCCGTAGGAGCGTTCAAAGTTCAATTTTGTTACTCCTCACTTTGAGGGGAGAAACCTCTTCGGATTTCTCTCACTGGTTTCTTTTTGTTATTGCCAGTGTTCAGACTATTACATCCCTTTCGGGTCTTTTCGTTTAGTCGTTGTAGGTGGCGTCATTTTGCCTTCCTAGGCGTTATCCTCTTCAGGAACTTCGCCGTATATTAGAAAAGATTTTCATTAACTTTTAGATACTTAATCAGTGCTTTTAAGATTTTAGGATTTTCTTTTACTAATCCTAGAGTAGTATTACAACCTGTGCATAACCAACCTCTGAATTTTTTTGTTGTATGGTTATGGTCGTATTGTAATCCCTTTCTTTGGCTTGAACCAAGAGTTCCACACACTTCACATTTATCGGGTTTGGGCGGAGCGAGTTTAATTAGATACCTTCGTCTTCCTCCTTTCCAATTCCAATGATTTTCTCCTCTTTGGTATAAACCTCTATCTTTTGAAGCACATTCAACTGAACAATACTTATTTAACAGCTCGCCATGTTTTTGTCTCACACACACTTTCTTGCAAACTTCACATTCAAATTCTTGTGCTCCACCTGTCCATCTTGGGTTATTCTCTTTTCTCCAGTTCTTCGTCTTTTGAATGGAATAACATTTGTGATTACAAAACACTTTCTCGCCTTTTAGAAGACTAGGCGGTCTGTTTACTATTCGGTTGCATGTATAACATCTCATATAAAGACATCATACTTTGTTTCAGTAGGTAAGTCAATGCCGCTAACTTAACGGCTGTTGCGTTTGTTTTGGCGTTTGCGCCAAATTCCGTTAGGTTTGGAGTGTAAAGCGCAGAACCTCCACCTGCTAATTCTGAAGAGCGATCTACAAAGAAATCCGCTATCAGAAGTTTCAGCTTGAAGAATTCATTGATTTTCTCGCCCCAAAGAAGCGGGATGGATGTGGCAAGCGTCGTGCTTGACATTGACGTGGTTGGATAAGCCATAGATTTTCGACTAACACATTATGTTTTTAATGTTAGCTATTAGATACCCATAACCTTCTTAAATGCTTTTTCGTGTTCCTCGCGGGACATATCTGGCTTGATTAAGGATTCATCTTCCGATTCACCTGAACCTTTTGAAGCACCAAGTTTAGCTTTTTCCTTCTTTTCTTTTTCTTTCAGCGTCGCCTGATAAGAGAGAAATAGAGGGTCTTTGATTGCCTCTTGCAGAGTCATGTCTGCGCCTTTGGCAATAACTTTCGCCTTTTCGATTTCCTCATCTGATAGTCCACGAGCAATTAGTTTAAGTTCGTCAGAAAGTTGTGGATTGTTTGTAACAGGAGGATTAGCTTTGAGGGCTTTTAACTCCCCTTCGGCTTTTTTAGCTCTAGCAGTTAAATCAGATTTCGCTTTAAGGGCGGCATCTAACTTTTCTTGTAAAGCCACAGTGTCTTCCTGTTCACTGGTTTCGTTGCTATTGGTAGCTTCAACAACCTCTGTGTTTGTGTCCACAGCGACATCTTGTGCTTCGTCAGCCATAGATATTTGATGGTTTGTGCCTCTCATCGGGCGATAGTCGGTTTATGCAGAGCCGATTTGCGGTTAATGGGTTTATTGACATCATTGGTCTAAACTGTTCCAGTAGTTTCAGTACCTACTACCGGCTCTGGTGTTGGTTCTGTCTTTTTTTCCTCGTCCATAAAATTATTATTACTTATTTATAATCACGACCTAGTTTTGTTCTTCGTGGTTTGCCTACTCCTCTTGTCGCGTGAAATTCAGCTATACCTTTAGCGATTGATCCTACATTATAACTAAAGTTGCGAATAGAAGGTCCTTTAGTGGTAGCTGGCAATCCCGCGCTTGGCGAAGCCCAAAATTCTTTTGTGAAATTGCTTACTTTTTTTCTCATCTTATCTAGCTCCATTAACTTGTTCTTTCTCCTTGACCTTGGGAGAAAATAATAATTCTAAATTGTCAAACGCTTTGTCAATTACCTCTTTGGCGTCCGCAACCGCATAAGGTTCTTCTCTATCCATTAACCTTCGCACGGCCTCATCTTTTAAGTATTGTATCAGATATTCGTGGACATTATTCTTTGTATCGGTGTCTTGGTAAAATTCTTGGAGACTTTTCATTGTGGTAACGGATTGGCCTGCAAAGACATCGGACTAGGTATAGGTTTTTGCATCATTTGATTCTGTTGCATAGTTTCCGCATCCTTCTTTGCTTTCTCATTTATAGCGCCAGTAATAGATATAGGCGAAATTCCTGCCCCAGACAACTCAATAATCCTAGTTAATAGCTGTGAAGCTACTGGATCTTGCGAAAGATTAGGATTAGATGCGTAAGTTATTAAGATATTGTTTAAGGATTCGAGTGTCGCCGCCTTATTTCTCTGCTCGCCGGTGATATTTACCGTTACTTTGGCTTTTAAGTTCTTGTAGAAATCTTTGGGGATTTTAATGAATCTTTGAGATTTGGTCTGTTTGATAAATTCATCGTAATTTTCTATCCAACCATCGTACTCTTCTTGGGTTACCATTTTACCTGATAAGATTTGTTCAATCGCACGCTGGTTAGCTTCTTTGGCAGTAAATTTGTCGTCTATTGTTTTAAGTTCTTCCGGCGAAAAATCATAAGCAAGGATATGCTCTCGGTTTAACTTTGTGGATAGATAGGGCATCACCCAATCTTCGATTATCTCGGTTATAAATATGCCAAGCTCTTGCTGTAAAGTTTTAAAGACACTGTTTGATTGCTGTAAAACAGTAGCTTGTAGTCTAAATGGCGTGCCGCTTGGTGGAGTTTCTCCTCTCTGTGCGGCATAAGCTGATGTGGTTTTTTCTAACTGATCGTACCATTGAGTGATTAAGAGTCCATATTGATTGAGTCCGCCACTAGGTAAGAGATTAAGAGCTTCTATTGGCTTGCCCTCTTCAGTTTCTAATATCGTGCCGTCATCTGTTTCTGTTAAAAGATTTCTGCCTTTTAATTTCTTTGAAGCGGATTGTCCGATTACTTTTGTAGTGTATTCCATCGCCCTGTATTGTTTCAGCACCGCATCATTAGTCCAGACTTGGGCTTCCTCACCTTCTTCCATTACGCCTACACCAAAACTTCTCCCAGCTTTAGGTTTCCTCGCCAGATATTTATACACTCTCTCCGTATCATCTTCGCAATAAAGTTTCTCATAGGTTTCAAAGCTGTCGGTCTTACCAGACTCTACTGGGTTACCGGCAATGTAGTAAAGTTGGTAACTGAATGTCTTTTCATCCTTTGATGTATATTTTTCACCTATCGCATCCTTGTAAGTGGCATAACTAAACTCGCCTCGTATCTCATAGATTGGCACACGCTTGCTTGAACCGCTATTCTTTAACTTATCTATCACCTTATCCACGTTATTCCATTCGGTCATTTTAGAAAGTTCATTGGCGGTCATCCAATGAGTTTCCACTATCGCCCCTTTAATTATATCTACTTGGTCGGTTAGAGTGTTTTTCCACTCTGGCAGTTCTAAAGTAAGCTCTTTATCTTTCATTACCTTTTTTACCAATAGAGACCCATAGCGTGTGTGCATATCTCGCATATCGTTTAATGTTTTGGCGAAATTTGTTTCTTTCATCCAAACATAAATATCCTTTGAGAGAAGCCAACTCTCTAAATAGTGATTAGCGTCATCCGAAGTTATTTGGATATCTTTAGTATCAATGTCTTTAGCGGAATTTTCTACATCACAAATAGCATTTAGAATTTGGAAGAAAGGTTTTTCACGTCCTAGTTCGTCTTTCTGTCCATTTAGGTATTTTGAGTTGTTATAAAACTCTATCGTGCGGATTTGTTTCTTTTGAGAAAATTTAAGTCCATCGACTAAATCAATAGTTTTATCGTAATTACTTTTTATAATTTCTAGCTCTTGTTTGATAGATACCATAATAGTTTAATTATGACTTTATATAAATATAAAAGCAAGCTATCTGCTACTTTTATTTTGATGACGTTGCTTCGCTTCCATTCTCTCTAACCTCTCTATGGGATCTAGCTCTTCGTGTAGCGGTCTATCATCCTTAAAGTAAATGGATTTTATGATAGCAAACTCTTCGGGATCATTTAATGTTGGTCTCATCGCGTTTGTATTTGGAGATTTCTTAATCGTGATAACATTCTATCAGCTTTTTCAGCTTCCATATCTCCGGTATTGTTTTTAATAACTGAAGTCAGAGCGTAACGCAACGCATCCATTCCATGTGAAAATAAGTGGTCTGGCTCATTTAGTATTTTGCCATTTTTATCTGTTAGCCACAAATAATTTCTGTATTCCTTAATCAAGTTCACACTCCGTTTGGTCATAGATATTCTCTGCGCTTGCACTAAAGAGATGCCATACGCCACCGAGTCTTTTCCTTTTTCCGCTTTGGCAATAGAGATTCCATAACTTCCTATTTCATCAATACTTTTAGGTTCTGCACTATCCGCTATTACTAAAGCCGTATCATGATTTTTAAATATATCCGCTATCTGCTTATTACTCAATCCTTTCTGAAAGGTTATCTCATCTATGATATATCCTCCATTGTAATAATAAATTGCTACGATTGCTGTTGGGTCATTTGTGTAGCCGAAATCTAATCCATATCTCTCCAATCTTGCTTCGTGCGGAAGCTCATCAATTATCTGCCAACCTTTATAAATTCTCCCTTCCACTTCGCCTAACTGTCCTAGTCCATAAACTTGCCACCAACCTTTTCGCTCCTTACGAGATTCTATTTCCCTAACCATTTCTACATCAAGAGCTTCGTTATCTTTATAAGTCAGAGTGATGAAATCTATATCGTCTCTCTTGCCAAGCATAAACTCATAGAACCAAAACTCATTGGTTGGATTCCAGTCCATCCAAACTATCTTAGCCGTTCTAACAATTAAGTGATCAGCTTCCGCAAAAGGAAGATTCTGCGCCTCATTGAGAAACAATACATCTCGTCTCGGCCCGTGCGCCTTATCTGAATCAGAACTGTAAAACTCTATCTTACTTCCTCTCTCAAAAGTATAAGTATGCAAAGTTATATTCCACAACTTATCGTTCCAATATCCCCTATCCTTCATTATATTTTCAAAATCTCTGATAGCTCCAAGAAATAAATGTGGAAAGCTCTCTGACACAATACTTATGATTTCATTCTCTGTACTCTGGGCATAGTCAATACACCAAATAAGAATGGAAATAGTTTTACTAGCAGACGTTCCGCCGGAAACAGCTCTAATCTTCTTTTTAAGACTAAAGATTTTTCGCGTCGCTGTCGTGTTCTGTATCTTGAATTTTCTTGCTTTCTCCTCCATAAATAGGAACTGGGATAATCCTTTCTCCCATACTTGTTACATCTGTTTGCGGGTTACCTTCTGCCATCTTAAAGATTTCTATTTTAGGTATTCCTTCCAACCATTCATCCCTTTCTTCATCAGTCATTCTTGATAAGAATGTTCTTACATATTCTTTCATAGTTGAACCTTTTGGTCTGCCTTTCAAATTACCTGACTGCCCTTTTTTCCACAACCAAGGTTTCGTATTGTTATCTAACTGTTTATCAGATACTTCCATATCATAAAATTATAACACTTGCTTTATTTATTGTAAATCTAATTACAGCAATTCTCTGCAAGATTTTCTGCCTCCTTTGTTATACTAGCTCCCAATTCCGCAAGTTCGTGGCAACATATATTCAGTTTCATTACCCCAATATCATCATCTTTCCTATAATAAATAAATGCACCATCTACCTTTTCTTTTAAAAATAAATCCTTAATCTTCTTTTCAAAATATACAACTTGTTTATCGGACTTATTTAAATAGGGCGAAGTTATCATGTTAGTTTGTTACTAGCTTCTAATTCCTTCATTTGTTCGGGGCTGATCCAAACCGTACCCTTCCACTTTATCATATATTCATTTTCCAATCTCATTCTTCTCTGCCCGAATTTTTCTTCCCAAATATCGCTGTGAACTTTTAGATCTGGCTCAAACTCTGTGTATTTAAATCCATCTAACCACTTTGTTTCTAACATTATCGCTGTATTTTTATCGTGGACTCTGGGGAGATTCGGCAATTCCTTTGTTATGAATTTACCCATATAGTGGAAGCAACCTTTGGTCAATACTACATTCCCTTCTGTGGCGAACAATTTATCAAAGAGTGAAATGTCCTTTATGAGAGTGGAATCCATTAAAAAGATAAACTCTTCGTAATTTTGTTTTCCTCTTTCTATATAGGCGATTTCCCATCCATTCCAATCATTTACAATTATATCATATTGCCGGTCAAAGTATGCTAAGTCTGGGTGATAGTTGTCGTTGCTTACGATTAAAATATCGTAGGGTGTCTGCTTGATACTTTCAAGCATTGGGCGCAAAAATGCAGACGTAAATTTAGAAGTTCCCACGACAATCCCTTTTTTCATAGTGTTTGTAAAATGTCTGGTAATCCTACCCGTTTTATAATCCTATACCCATCTTTTTCAATTACTTTCTTTAGTGCTTCGGCTATATCTTTTCTGGTGGCGAAAAATTCTCCGTGGGTAGAGTATCTTCTATCAATAAATATATCGTGAGTGTCCTTTAGAGCTTCTTTCATTATTTCCCTATCTTTATCTCCATGCCATTCACCCCTAAAGTGTTTTACTAAATTAAGATATGGCTTAAACTTTGTTAATATCTGCCCTTCCATTCCTTCTGTATCACTTTTAAGTAAGTCTATCTGCGGGAACTCATATCTGTCCATTATGTCCTTTAGAGTGGATGCCTTGACCTTTATCTCGCCTATTTTCTCTGAACCCATTGGAGAGAATAAGTCCCACCTGAAATTGCCGTCCACGTGGTGATTGCCCTGCCACTTACAGACATTAAAAGTAACTTCCTTTCGGTCATCTCCGATTATGGCTTCTTCCACATAGATTAGTTTGTTATCGGTGTTTAGCTTGGCGTACTTCATTAATTCTGGTTCGGGTTCGCAGACTAGGATCTTTGCTTCAAGGAAATACTTTTGAAATTGAACGCTGGCCGCCCCTAAATTTGCTCCTAAATCCACTATAAAAAATATTTGCTTGTCATAGTCAAAGAGTTCGGCGATACGGTATTCATCTTCAAGAATTACCGCCTCATAGTGGGCGGTAGCACATAGCTCAAGTTCGGGGGAATGTTTAAGCATTTTCTTTTGTTGTTTTATAAAACTGTAAATGAATATCCCCCGTAGTAGTAAGATAATTTCTTTGACTGTGGTACGAATAGTGGACGAGTAGAGCATCACCGCAAAAGAAATTGGGACGATTAAGGGCTTCAGGGATTTGATAAGCGAGCTGTGGTTCTTCTATGTAGCCGGGACGTAATTTATCTTTGCCAAACCAACATATACAACAAATAGAGAATCGTTCGTAATCAGAAAGTGTCCGGCTAGGCAAATAGTAAGCACTTAAAGTTCCTTCAAGATAATGTTTTTTGAAAGTGTTGTGGATGTGATCTGCAAATCTACCATCAGAATAATTAAATGGGTCAAGGTAAGCGTAGTCAGGGTCTGCCTTTGTATATCGTCTCACCCTACCGGCCTCCTCGCTCAAAGCCCCATTATCCTGATGCCACGAATTACAAATTGTGCTATTGACTATGTTCGGGTAAATCAGAAAAGCGTTAGGATTGTCTATTCGGGCTTTGCATATCTTTTCTATTGCGTCATCGGCGCACCAGATTATATCGTCATCAAACCTTATGTAAATCGTATCGTCATCGTGGGTATTCACGAAGAACTTATGAGTTTGCAAGGCGTTGTAGGTTTCCCAAGTAGGTGTAATAGGTTCGCCTAATCTATAAATCTTAACTTTCGGGTTCTCATTTGCCATACTTTCCAAGTAAGCGATGTCGTTGACATCCACAGTATTTAACCAAAGTTGGATGTTATCTATTATCCCTTCTGCAATTTTTCTATAAAGAAACTTCTTGAATACAGAAAGATATTTCTCCCGTCCTGCGGGAATTACCACCACCACCTTGTATTCCTGCCCAGAGTGTTTTATCATTTCCTTCTATAATCGAACTCACCAGTCTTAATAAATTTAGAACTTTCTATGTCTTGTGGCTTCATCCACGGCGCTGTTGCACCATATTTCAATTCTAGTGGGGTAAATTTGCGAGCTATACTCAATCCACAACGATAGGGCAAGCGCGCTCCGTGTACGTCTTTGTTTGTTCCTAAATTAAGTATATCATAGCCCATTTCCTTGAAATCATTGACTAATTGCCGTTCTGGCGGGCAAAATACCCAGCCATCTTTTACCTCATAAGATATATTAGAATAACCTAAAGCATCCTCTGTTGGTAAAAGGTTCGTGTCGTGAAAAACAAAAATAGTCTTGTCCGTGATAATACCTGCTCGGCGAAGGTTTTGAAACGCGCAAAGTTCCGCTTCGTATGCGTGGCAGTCGAAGAATACCAAATCAACCGGCTCATTGCCTAAATCTTCAGGAGTTACATCTGCTGTGTTTTTAACAATTACAACGTGGTTGTCTCCTTGTTTTGGAGTAACACCATCAACACCCCAATCAACAGTATAGACCGTGCCATTATCTATTGCTTCACAAAAGTTTCTAGCGCTATATCCCGGTACACCACCAAACTCTAAAATTCGCCTAATGCGGGTAACTCGTATCAAAGCAAACAATAACAATGCCTCATCGTCTTGGATAGGTCCGGGGCTACTCTGCTCATCACTTTGGGTTAAGTGATTTAAGTTATAGACAACCATTTTTTTCTTTTTTCCAAAAATTGTAAATACCAATCATCATAAATTCCCTGCCAGTATTCTTCCAACTTTCTTATTCCAACAGCTTCTTTCTCTAAAGAAGTAAAAACATTGCTTGCTCGCAGATGATTTACTTTTGCATAACCACTAACAATTCCCCAATTTAACTTGGCAAAATCTTTTACTATCTCAAGCCCGCCAAATATGTCATCGAAGCGTTCTGCACCTTTATACTGTCCGACTGGAGCAAAATAAATGTAAGGCAATGCTTCCCGCTTAAAGCAGAGGTTCATCCCACACATCGGGAAGAAAATCCCCTTTGGTATTACACCCTTATAGTAGAAGGGTTTAAAGTCTTTTGGTGTTAAGAGTTGAGTTGGCGCATCATAGTCCGGTGTCCCCTCCCACACACCATGACTTAACATACAAGGGGCTTCTTCACGCACTTGATATGGAAATCCGCGAGTGTAGCAATCTGTTGCTGTTGAGAGCCAAGAAATTGGAACTCTCTTATTGAGTTGGTCTATGTGGTCTTGAATCGGATCGCCGATTGGGAAACAGTCATCATCGGTAGTAAAAATATACTCTACATCAGGTAGATTTAGGGCAATATGTAAAAATCCTAATTGGCGAACTCCGGCGCATTTATTTGAAACCAACTCTGTCTCAAAAAACTTACTTTGTAAGCTTTGCTCTTTATTGATACTAAAAAAATCTATAAATGGAATATCCCCGCTATCATTTACTAAAATAAATTCCACATTGTGTTTATTAAATACTTCCTTCCAAGAATCTAAAAATACTTGTATTGTTTCTGGGCGAATTGTGGGAACAACTACCGCTATCGTTTTATTACCTATCATAATTTTCAAAGATACACCAAAACTTTAAATCAGATGTTCCATCGTTATATACTTTATGAAACGAATTCCGAGGGATTACAAACACTTGTCCCGCCTCGCACCTTTCTTTAGTGTCGCCTATTTCTATTTCACCATCTCCTGAAATAAAAATATAAACTTCGTCCGAATCGTGCGAGTGTCCTTTGGTATTATGAGTTGGATGAAGCTCGGTTAAGGAAAGAGTTAAAGCCGGTTGCTTTAAGTCATAGACATTATAAACGTCTGTTGAACGAATTAACTTTGCTTTTGTTTTATAGGTCTCTATGTTCATAGCCATTTTGCGTTTTCAGGTTTCAATGTCCATTCCACTGTTTTCTTTAAACTCTGCTCCAAACTATACGGAAAAGTAAAACCCCTTGATTTCAGTTTCTCTCCCGAAAGCGAATAACGTAAATCATGGCCGGGGCGACTACTGTGAAAATTTACAAGTTCGTATTTTAATTCTTTTCCCATAATCTTTGCTATCCTCTGCGCCATTTCTAAATTATTTACCTCTTCATCAGCAATTATGTTCCAACAACCAAGAGAGGAATCTATCTTGTCCAGTTTCTCATCTGTTTTCTCTAAAATGAAATGGAGAGCTTGGGCGATGTTTCTGGCATGAATATAAAACCTTGACCCTGCCCTTGTCTGTTCAGGATTGGAGTGTATCTTCATTGTAGTTCCATTTAAAATACTTTTAATGCAGAGAGGCACAAACTTTTCGGGATGTTGCCTTTCACCGATTACATTCGCACTATTAGTGATATTTATAGGTATTCCGTAAGTGTTAGCATAAGCCCTGCATATAGACTCTTGGCAATCCTTACTAGCAGAGTACGGATTTGCCGCATTATGCCTATCGCCTTCCTTGTAATTCACTCCCTCTGGTGCAACCGAGAAAACCTCGTCGGTAGAAAATTGTATAAACTTCTTTAATCCCTTTAATTCTCTAGCCCATTCCAACATATTCAAAACTAATTTAACATTGTTTTCTATAAAAGGGACTGGATTGGCGATACTTCTATCTACATGGCTTTCACTGGCAAGGTTTAAGATATAGTCCACTTCGCCGATTTCTTGCTTAACTCCATGAGAGAGAGGTTGCTGTAAATCCACCGCGAACATCTTAACTCTGTTAGCGTCAAATGCTTTGATATCCCGCAGTCTATCCATACCGCTTGCGGCGTAGGTCATTTTATCCAGTACGATAATCTCCCAATCCGTATTCTTCAAAAAGTGTTCCACCAAATGATGAGCAACGAAGCCACATCCGCCCGTACAGATAATCTTTGTTTTATTCATATTGTTTCAATTTTAGCATTAAATCACTAGGTTTTTCAACCTGCACAACGGGCATAACTCCTATCACACTCTCATCATTTCCGCCTTTCATGAGTTTATCTCCGAAGTATACACAATCTTTTTTATTCCACCCCATTTGACGTATAAAGCGTTCTATGTTCTTGCCCTTCGTGCCGTCCTTTCTAGTGTAGTCTAAACAGGTCGTTCCAGCTATTCTACATTCTAACTTATTATTTAAAAATGGTTTGTCTTTCAGAATCTTCTCTCGTATCTTACTTGTGGGATCGTATGCCTTTTTCAATTCTATGGGGGCGTGATGTCCCACTAAACTCAATGCTATCAGACAACCTCTATCATCTATCATATCTGGCTTGACTTCCACTATTTTATTTATGTGGTTTAGTATCTTTTTCTTTTCATTTTCTGTTAAAGTCTTTTTCCATAAATGGGTATCATTGCCCGATTGTGCCATTGTGATACAATCCAAGTTCTTTAACTGATCCCTCATTCTTTCTTTCTCTGCGCCGCTTATCACTACAATATCATGAGTTCTTCCTAGATGTTGTAATACCTCTAACATTTTATCTGAAATATCCTGTCGGGATTCACAAACAGTATTGTCCATATCTAGGAAGAGGTGTTTCACGACTTTTTTATACGTTCTCGTAAATTACTTGAACTAAAACTATGTTTTCTATCGTTATAAATTATTTTTAAGTCCGGCAGTTTATCACGAGAGTAATTGGGTTTGCCCTGCCAATCTTTACCCATAAATCTCACATCAGGTTTAATACTCACTAATAAATTATATAAATCCTCTTCGGTATCGTAAGGTATTATCTCGTCTATGAATTTACACGCTCGCAGTTGCATATATCTTTCAAAGGAAGTCTGTATAGGACGGTTTTTTTCTTCTCTTTCTATATGGGGGTTTATATGAAGTCCTACAATGAGGTAGTCGCAGTCCTTTTTGCATTCTTCAAACATAATCAGATGCCCCGCGTGCATTAAGTCCATTGCCCCGGCTGTAAAACCTTTGATCATTTTCCTTCTTCCTTTTCTATCTTCGGCGGCGCTAACATCATATTTATCTTCTGCAACAATAAAGCTACTACCATAGCTTCTCCTCCCATAATTTGAGCTTTACTTATGAGCAAAGATATGTTTTTTAAATCTTCTGGGGTAAATTCTTTCATGTTTATATTATAAAACTTTTTAGTAAATTCCACAATCTCGCCGACCAAGAGATTGGTTTTGATTCTACAACTTTTGGTGTAGGTATGGGTGGAGTTTTTGACCATTCAACGAGTGCTTCAAGATTTGCTCTTTTTTGAATCTCATCTTTTATTTGCCAAGAATATGGATTAAATTCTTTCATTTTAATAAATCTATATATGGTTTTTTAATAAGTTTGAAACCACCCTTTTTAGAACCGACCCAAATTATCTGCCTTTTACCTGTTTTTAAGTATCTTATTTTTGCTTCCTTGTAACTATCAATAAATTTCTTTTTCATTTTAATTTACTTCTTAATTGAATTTGTTTTTTTTCTATCCAGTACAGGAACAAATCCTATAATCGTATTATCAATAATTTCACGACCTTCTGAAACTTCTTTTAAGTGAGACAACAACCATTGGTAATCTGCTAAATTTTCAAAACTCAATTCAAGAATTGAAAACGCCAATTTTCTTTGTCCGCTTATATATCCTTGACTATACTTGTTTTCTTCCTCTTTCATTTTCTTTTAATCTACACAATTAACTTTTAATTCTTTTTCTCTTGTAACAAGTCTCTGATATCTAATAATACTTCTACAATAACTTCAACATAAGTTCGTTTGAGAAATCCCTCCGTATAATCTCCCGAAGAATCTAATTTATCTTGAATTTTTTTCCTTTCTCTCATATATTTTTAATAATATACACCGCCTATGATATTTTTCTTGGGTTTTTATAATCTGCGGGCTTGCCGACTTTTACGACAACTTTCGGGGCAACTAGAGATTGGTCTTTATATATCGCCAGATACCATTGCTCGTCAAAGATTAAAGGTTCAAGATTAACTTCATAGCCGT